>Ga0209743_1000031_pt1 | contig 86899 bp, 87 predicted proteins | sample OlaalgELextract2_FD_187378 | JGI IMG/M metagenome (GOLD analysis project Ga0209743, IMG submission 187378) | Olavius algarvensis symbiont microbial communities from Tuscany, Italy - Type G ELBA extract 2 (SPAdes) (version 2) | ecosystem: Host-associated > Annelida > Digestive system >...
ATAAAACAGTTTGCCTTGATTCTGTTTAACACGCCCCATCATAATCGGTTACCTCAGTGCTCGAGTGGTTTATGAACACCTAGCAACTAAAACCATGCGATTCAATGGCTATTTGGGCAACAGCCCGGTGATTATTGACGTAAAAAGTTCTCTTTTAACACAGTGGCACAGGTGTAAGGTACGGAAAAGATCATAAATCATCAACAGAGCCGCAGATCTTGCGCTGAGCCAGTAATAAACGTTGGACCCCCGTGTTCTTAGCTAAGTTTGACGGCGGTTCCATAGACTAATAACTCTGCGGCACTACCGATCACACTCGTGGTCATGTAGCGGACATTAATAATAGCATCTGCCCCCATTTGCGAGGCCTTGGCAGTCATCCGTCGGGTGGCCGTTGACCGGGCGCTCCCCATCATCTCCGTATACTCCGTTAATTCACCACCGAGAATCAACCGAACAATGGCGGAAAGATCTTTGCCAAGCCAAATGGCAAACACCGTGTGGCCCTGGACCAAACCGAGAATCTCCGTGACTTGACGATCCGGCACCGTTTCAAAATTCGACAGTAAAACCGTGCCACCCGTCTCCATTTCCGGTGTCGCCTCGGATAATGCCCCGGGCGTCCGTTGTTCAAGGGCTAATGTTGCCAGCACCACAAGGATACCACCTAACATGCCGAACACCGAAATCTTCAGCCATAACGGGACAGCAGGATCATCCGCCACCAAGATGTGCCAGGGTATTCCTGCAAATACGGTAGTAAAAAGCCCGAGCACGAACGCCAATGAGCCGATATGTCGAAGTACTTTCATGGTTCTCTCCCTTTATACTGTACAATGAATGTACCGGTTCCCGGGGATGATTCACGGGTTTTTCGCGCGTAATTACGAACCGTCTATTGTTATACCGAAGGTGTGCTTCAAAATATGGTCGTATTCAGCATCGGAGGTCACCATCCGTGTTTCCTTCTCGGCACCGTGGGTCACGGTGAGCCGCATTCCCGTCAGGGTAGCGCGGCCCTTTTGCAACGCCATGGTCACGATGCGATGCCGGGTAAAAATGGATTCCGGAGATGTCTGGTGGTGACGGCACATTCCGGAAAATTCCGCACGATCCCGGGGAATGAGCGAGAAAAGAAACCGTGGTCTCCAGGCGGTATCCGGCTTTCGATAATACAGCGCAAGATCATTGTCGTGAGGTTCTATGCGGTATGTCAGGCTCTCGGGAGTCGAACCGGCCCCCCCGCCCATGGGAAGGGTTCTCTGAAGGACTGCCCATTGCCGACATCGGCCAGATAGTCGTTTTCAAGGTGTACGTTGAGGGCCATATGGTCGTACTCCGCGCCGACGGTACGTCCCTGCACCATTCTTGCTGAAAGGTACTCCACCCGGAAGCCAAGACTGCTCAGAAGTTCGTAAAACAGGATGTTGCATTCATAGCAGAACCCACCCCTCTTTTTCGTGACGATCTTGTCGTAAATGCGTTCCGGGTACAGGCTGAGTTTCCGACCGAGATGGATGTCGAGGTTTTCAAAAGGCACCGTCAGCATGAAGGCCTGGTGGAGGCCTCGGAGGGTATCGAGTGTGGGATCGATGGTGCCAGTATACTCAATTCGATTTAAACAATTACGTAATTCCATCACTCAATGTCATCTTTCTTATTATGACGGACGTATCTTCCATATCGCATTATGATTGCGATGGAGTTCACATCCGCTGGTTCTGCCGACCGCATCTAAACCTTGATAAGGGCGGCTACAAAAAATGCCCATAACCCGAGGCGACGAGTTTGTTGAATCTCAAATCCAAGGTCAACGGCAAGTCCTTCCGCCGTTTTTGGAGAATAAAAATGGAAATCCCCATCATGGGGCACGGCACGGAGAGCCAGGTTGAGAATCCCGCGTACCGGAGGGAAAAAGCAAGGGTCGATAATCAGAAGCCGCCCTCCAGGGCGTAACACACGCCGGATCTCGGCAAGCGCATCCCGCGGTCGGAAGAAATGGTGAAGCACCCCGGTCAGCGTGACAGTATCGAAGAAGTCATCGTCCCAGGGCAAAACGTCCTCCGCGTCTGCGGTCGAAAACACCGCCGAAACACCGAGACCCGAGAATCTTTTGCGCGCCACCTCCAGAATTCTTGGCGCCAAATCGATCCCGAAAAGATCCCTCGCGCCGGCTTCGGCCAACTGTTCTAAAAGGCGTCCGGTAGCACAACCAACATCCAGGATCCGAAGAGAGCGTATGTCGGGAGACAGTTCCTGGACTATGGTTTGATCCCAAAGCGGGGTTTGGCAAAACTTCATCCAGAAACAACTATCGTAGCGTGACGGCATCTTGAAGTTGTAGCTACGATAGCTGCTCGCCTTGTATCGATCGTACTTTCGAAACGCGGGCAATTCGGCCATAGCGCTTCCACTGCAAGGAAGGGCGGCCCCTAGTAAGTCACACAAGGCCTGCCAATTAAATTGCATAATCAGACTGGTACTCACCCGTCGGCTCAACCGCCTGGACCACATCCAAATATACCCCATTCGGATCTTCGACGCTGAAATGCCTCTGGCCCCAGTCCTCTGAGCGGAGACGTAACACAATATTCAGGTTTTTGGCCTGCACTTGAGAATAGGCATCGTCCACATCATCGACCTCGAGGCTGAAAATAACCCCTTTGCCGGAAAAGGATTTATGGAAAATTTCCGGCTGGCTCGGCTGATTCGGAAGCATGAAGCCAACCTGGACTCCCGATTCTGATACCAAATGCAGATACCATGCATTTTTAAAAGCGATATTGAAGCCAAAATAGCCGGTGTAGAATTCTTTGGCGTTTCCCAGGTGTTGGACAATAAACACTGGAAAACTGCTATTCGGATTGACCATCAGATCCTCCTGTCTCTATACGTCGCCGGTCGGTGACATCCCCGCGTGGGCATCGGCATTTGTTGGGACAGGGTCACCGCAAACGGACGTGCAACATTTTGGGTTCCAAAGTTAAAACACAACGGCCCCTTTAATGAAGCCGGCCGGTCGCTCCTCGGTGTCTTTGATCGCCCGTGAGAGCTCTTCGAGGCGGTATGACCGGTTGTTGATTTTTTCAAAGGGATACTTGCCGGTGTCGATCAGTTTCATGGCATCCGAAACATTGCCGGCCTGACCCAGACCGCTGATCAGCGAAACACTCTTCCAGACCAGTTCATCAAATTTGATTGGCGTTTCGAGCCCCCCGGACAACCCGATATTGATGACCCGGCCCGCCCGCCGCACCATCTCGATGGCGGCCCGAATGCCCTCCGGCGAACCGGACGTTTCGACCACGGCGTCCGGTCCATCTGGTATGACTCGGGCAACGGCCTCCACCGGATTCTCCCGGTCCACATTGATGACATGGTGAGCGCCGAATTCCTTAGCCAGTTTCAACCGATCGGTATCACAGTCCAGCCCCAATACGACCACAGGCTGGGCACCGGAATGCAACGCTGCAGCAAGACTGCACAATCCCTGTGACCCCGGGCCGGAGATCACCACAGACTCGCCAAATTGGATCTTCCCAAGTGTCTTGACCCAGCGTACACCATTGGCCACGACAGATGAAATACTGGCCGCGGAGTCTGCCATGTGTTCATTCTGTTTATGGACGATGGTGCCGGGGACCAGGTAAACATACTCGCTGTAGCCTCCAAATAGATAGGGTGGCGTGTCACAGGGCAGGCTGATGCCATATATCCCACCATGGGTGCAATGATGATAAAAGTGATCGCTCCGGGAGTAATTGTATCGCCCGCAGGCGATATACGGTTCTACGGTGATGCGGTCACCAGGGTTAATGTTATACCATTTGGCTGCTTCACTGCCGATTTCCACTACTTTTCCGGCGATCTCATGTCCCATGACCAAGGGATAACGGCCGACAGGCGTGTGCCCTTTGAAAACTTTGATATCGGTCGAACAGACCGATGTGACGGTCGTCTTTACCAGTACATGATCCGCCGGGGTCTTTAGCAATTCGAATTCTTGCAGCTCCATCCGTCCGGGAGCCTGAACCACCATGGCTTTTGATTTCATCAACTACCTCGACTGTTTGGAATTAGGATTACTGTAACGGTCCGGCATCTCATGAAATAGGGCCGGCGCAACATCCACCTCACTGCTTGCAGGCAGATCTTTATCGCCGGCTATCGTTCAAACTTCACATAATTCAACATCGAAAGTGTATGAAAGAACATCGCGTAAGGTACCAGGAACAACGGGATCATTCCCGTAGGGAAAAGTATCAGATTGTTGGTGATCGCCGGATGAAAAATTTGTAATGGCCCCGCCGACGATGTAATCCCGAAAAAGAAGGCACTTACGAAATCCGCGACGCCTAATCCGAAGACGATAAATATAACCGCTCTTGGAAGGTGATTAGTTTCTCGGTAAGCCAATAGAACAATTAACGCGACAATTCCGACAAGTATATCTCCGAGGCCTGCAGGATAAGCAAAGATTCCAGGGATATGTCCTAAAACCATCTCTATTAGGAAGACGCCGCCAATGACTCTGAACAGCTGAAGCCCGATCAGCCACTTTTGGGATAGCCGCTGACTCAGGAACCAGTCCCTTTTCCAAAACAGAATCAAACTGGGCAGAATCCATGACATCGGAACGATCAGGTTTTCGGCCAATCCGAGCCTTCTTGGAAGATCACTCAAACAGACCCAGAACATAAACGCTCCCCAGACCAGAAACGCCGTTCCAATCTGAAAGCCTTTTTTCGAAGAGGCCCCGCTAAACACGTAGAAGGTAAGGGTGTTGATAAAAAAGATCAAGACAGCTCAAATTGCCATGTTCGGGAGCGCCTTGCAGTTGGCCAGGTCCGTTCTATATTTGTAAGAGAATTTCAAGAGGACAGACGATACAAATCCATCCCCTGCCCCTATGCATCGCACCACTCACCGGGATGCCAAGGGCCCAATCCGGGAAAGGAGGACGTCATGAGCCAGCGGGCCAAAAATCTATCCGATCGAATCAAATCATTTAGCGACAACGTGATCGCGTTTGTTGAAACCCTATCTGACGAAGACTGGGCCAAAACCTGTAAATGGGAGGAATGGTCCGTGGGGGCCACCGCTTATCACGTGGGGGCCGGTCATTTAGCGACTTCGGACCTGGCCGGCATAATCGTCCGGGGGGAAGCCCTGCCGCCTTTGAACATGGATCAGATCAACGAGATGTCCAACAAACAGGCGCGGGAGCACGAGGGCTGCACCAAGGCCGACGCTCTGGAGCAGTTGAAGCACAATAGTGCGAAGATGGTTGCATTCGCCGCCGGGCTCACCGATGAAGAACTTGACCGAAAAGCCACCATGCCCGCTTTTGACGGCGAGGTAACCACAGAGCAGTTTATCGGCTTTATTATATTCGAATCAGCGGTTCAGCATTTCGACAGCATGAAGGCAGCTGTCGGAAAATGACCCGAATGTGCCATAATACCTTATCGAGCGGCGTCATGGCATCGATTATCATTCCGTTTCGATTGCTGGATTACCTATAGAAAAAGAAGACATATTTTCGGAATTGGGTTCGGTACCGGTATCGAAGAAGGTTGTGGGATGATTTCGATACCGATTCCGATTGCGACCCCGACGCCGAAAATGTCATCCTATAGATTATCCCGATACGGCGGCTTATTTTAGAAAACAATGCCGGTTCGGCGAAACATCTTTAATTAACCAACACCACGACGCTTTCAATGGGGATACATCCCCATTTCATAGGCTTCGTATTCGGTTTCTCCATCGAGAAATGGACTAATTTTCTTGTCCGCAGCGACTCTTGCTTCGCTGTTCTTCCATACATTCCACTCTCTGAGGGAACGCCAGTTGGACGCCACGACGACCCGGTATGGATCTCTGCAGTCCCATAGCGTCTCCGAAGATATGTATCCATCCTGGTTCATGGCACCGTAACGATGTTCCTTGATGATCTCGTCAATTTCCTTGAAATGCTTCTCCTTGAAGCGCCTTTTAATTAAAATTTTAACAGCCATGATGCCCTCCTTCCGTTAAGCGGTTAGGAACGAAAAGCGGCTTTTGCTTCAAGACCATTGGATACCTTTTCGGGCGGCACCCCCCGGAACAACCGTCAGAAGGCCTATTGAATCGATAGAAGCTTGGGGTCATCAAATACCGAAGTGAACACTGAAGGTTCGAGTGAGAATTTGAATTCAGGTGTGAAGTCGGTGACAGCCGAATCGCAGAAACAGGAATCCTGGTTTAGAAGAGGCAGAGTGTCCCAGAGAAGCCGATTGTCGCTAAAACGCTATCAGTGAAGTATCCGCTTGTCAATTATAACCTTCTGTTCCGTTCCGATTTCGCTGGTGCCAAAAGCCGAAGGTGAAGGGGCTTCAGATGTTACATGATGCGATCAGCTGCGACAACCAACGTTCCCCCACGGCCGAGCAATGTGCCAGCGAAAACAGCCGGCAGCGACAGTCCCGACAGAATCGAGCCCAGAACAAAACTGGATCCGTTGAGCAATGGGCTGACGTTTCTTTTTTTCCCCGTGAGATTATCGAAGAAGATATTCGGTACCGGAAAGAGGCAGTTCAGAGCGCTCTGGGACCAACCAATGAGATCGTACTCCAGTTCCTGGTGCCACTGATGCCGTACATGAAATCCGGCAGAACTGAGACCGAAGGATAACGAGAACGCGTCAAAATGATACAAATGACGGGGAACATCCAAATGGAGCCAGTTGTGTTTGAAAAGCCTGGATTGAAGACCGCCAATGTCGGGTACAGCAATCAGCAGCGTCCCTTCCGGCGCGAGCAACCTCGATAATTGGGACAACGTTAACGCGACATCCCGCATATGTTCCAGGGTGTGCCACATCGTTATGCAGTCAAAGGGGGCGCGGTCCGACACCTGCTCGATCGTTTCCCGCACATCGAGGCCGGCCGCCCGGGGCAGCTCTGGATTGATTTCGGTCCCCACCACGGCCCAGCCGGATTCTCTTGCCGCAAGCAGAAAGGACCCGTCACCACAACCGATGTCCAGCAATTTCGTGCCGGTTTTTTCATTCGTTGCAGCGGCCACAAATCCCAACCGTCGTTTCGTGCAGTAACTGGCGGTAACTCCGTGCCGGTTGCCATAATACACGTTGCCATAATATCGACTCAGCTCTTTGGGCTGCGGAACGGTGTGGCCAAGCCCGCACTCCGTACACGTGTGAATAGCGAAGGTCTCGTTGGTCAACGGATCGATAACCTTTGGAAAACGGGAGATTAGTGTGTTCCCGCAAAGATTGCAACTTCGGGTCATCAAATTCCTTTCTGTATCTCAGGAGGGAAACCCTCCTTTGTAGAGCGGGCGGCGGCGCGGACAGGTCACACAGGATAACAGCCTATCAACGGCGTGCCATCCTGGCAACTGGCGCCTATTAAATAATACGGCCGGAACAGTTTATGACATTTTCGGGATTCCGGCCACAGGATGTATCGCCAATCATACCGGGAAACGCCACCCGTCAACGGATATGTCTATCGGCAATCCGGTTTCAGCCGATGTGTAGCAAGCATCCACGACTTCCAATGTACGGAGATAATCCCGGCCGTTGGTTTCGAATTCCTCGCCGCTGATCATACATTCGCTGAAGTGTTTAAGAGCCGAATAACCGCTATCCCCGGCAAAGCCGCGTAATTCATAGTCATAGGCATGGTGATAGGAGTCTTTACCAAGGGGCTTGATCACCAGATCCCCGCAGGAATCCATAATCAGATGACCTTTCAAGCCGTCCAGGCGCAGCACGCCGAAGGTGTTTCTTGGACCGCAGGTATAAAGATTCACACCGTCTTCGTTTTCGTTGTAGCGGCTGGCATCGAGTATGGACCGGGTGTCATTGCGGAATTGAAAAAACACCTGTCCACTGTCTTCACCCCTGATCACGGGATTCAATCGGGCGAGTTGGGCAAAGACCCGGTCGATCTCACCGAACAGGAACCGGAAGGTGTCGATAAAGTGGACACCCACCTCGTAAATGAGAAGTTTCTCGTAGTCCCGAAAAAACGGTTGCCGATCCAGATAGGCATCCTTTCCCCAGCCGTCCCCCATGCGCATCTGAAAATAGGCCAAGGATATCCGGCCCAACCGGCCATTAGCCATTATCTTTTTAATTTCCCGGTACCAGGGCTGCCAGCGCCAGTTCTCGTTAACCATGAAACGCACCTTGTTTGCAGCGGCCACTTCGACAATCTTCCGGCTGTCTTCCAGCGTGGGAGCCAACGGTTTCTGGCACAGAATGTGGCTGCCACTCTCGGCAGCGTATCCACTGATCTCCAGGTGGGTCAGCGGCGGCGTGATAATGTCGACAAAATCGGGGCGCTCGGTGTCGATCATCTCCCGAAAATCGCTGTAATAACGTTCGATGCCGAATATGTTCATTTGTTCTTCGGCGCGCGCGCGGTCAACATCACATAGTGCTGTAATGGTAACTTCCGGGATGCGGTTCCAGGCATCGAAATGATATTGGCTGAAATAGCCGGCGCCGATGCTGACACCTTTGAGTTGGGCGGGTGTCATGGTCTGTATTCTCCCATGTTACAGATGGTTTAGACGGTAATAGGAAAGAAGATCAATCAGCGTTTTGGAAGTACGGAGTCGATGGCTGCGGTGAATGCTCCGAGCCCCTTTCCAGTCCCCGCACGCGATAGCGTCGAACACCTGCCGGTGCTCCCGATTGGATTGTTCCGGCCGCGGGCGCAGACGCAGGGTCATTATACGGGCGCGCTGCAGTTGGGCAGCCATAGTGGCCACCATGGCCGTCAGGCGTTTGTTGCCGGCCCCCTTTACCAGCAGCTCGTGAAATCGGTCGTCGGCCGATGCCCAGGTTTCCAGATCTTCTTCTTTCAGAGCCCTGTCCATGGCGTCCAGCGTTTTCTCGAGGGCAATCATTTGCCGGCGGTCGAGCCCTTTACGGGCGGCGAGTTCAACTGCGGTTACCTCCAGGCTGGTGATCACCTGGTAGATTTCCTCCATATCATTTACGGACAACGGTAGCACGCGCATCCCCCGGCGGGGAATCACTTCAACCAGGCCTTCTTCCTGAAGGCGGATCAGTGCTTCCCGGATCGGGGTCCGGCTCACGCCGATTTCCTCGGCCAATTACCGTTCCAGAACCTGATGATCAGGCGGGTAACGGTTCTCTACAATCCGACGCCTGATCGTCCGGTGTGCCAGGTCGACCGCGGTTTCCCCGGCCTGCTGCCTGTGCTTGAAATCAGCGATAAGGGCATCCTCCTGCCGTTACTGGTCATACTTCCAGTGAACCGGAGCCCTTCCCGGGACCGGCGAACGAAAGGTTGCCAGGGAGTCTCCCAGCAAGCAGCCGAGATACGCGGTCCGCAGATCCGGGCCGCCAAATGCCAGGCTGGAAATATTCTTCAGCTGTTGGCCTTTGACGCGGTCCAGGTGAGGCCTTCCCATGTTTCCGTTCAGGAATGCCTTTTCGACCAACTCCACATGATCGCGGTCTGCGTCTTCAACCACGACATGGGGTGGTCCCTCGGGCGGTATGCGAATCACCCGGTTGCTGACGATGCTGGTCACCCAAATGCCACCCTCGGCATCGAAGGCAAGGCCGTCAGGGTAGACGCCGTGTCCGAATGTGACAACGGTCTGCCTGTCGGTGAGGTGGCCGTCCGACCGGACGCGAAATCGGGTCAACCTCCTGCCGAAGGTTTCGTTCACGTATAGCCATTTTCCGGCGTCGTCAAACTGGATTTCGTTGGTATATCCCAGACCGTCGGCAACGATTCTGGCGCCAAGGGAATCGATCAATACAATATATCCGTCCGCCACGTTCGGCCGATAGCCCAACGCCCTTGGAGTTCTCCGGGTGCTGATGGTAAGCCAGATCCGGTCATCGGGATCGACCAACACGAAGTTGGCCGGCGGCAGGGGCGTACCCTCCAGAATGGTGAGGACCTCAGACAGCTTTCCGCTTTTCTCGAGTCGAAACAGACCCCCTTCATCGCCGAGGTTCGCCAGCAGGAAGGAGCCGTCCCGGCACATCGCAATGCCGTTCGGTCTGATCTGAAAGGCCGGATTTCGTGGGAGCAGCAGATGGCGCCTGCCGTCCGGCTCCAGGCAGGCAACGCCGCCGTTCCAATCGGCCGTATAGATGTTCCCCTTTTCCGTGCAAAGAACGCATTCGGGTCGGAAGAGCCCCTCCCCGACAAACGTGATGTCATCCGGATGTACGACAAATGGTTTCACTGTATTTTCTCCGGGCATCAGGGCACCGCAATCCCGCTTTATCGATGAGTTGTGGCGCTTGATCTGGCCGATTTTATGTATACATTAATTCATACGTAAATTGACGTCAACAGGAAAAGGCAGCGAATGACTATTCTTCTCGGATGTATTGCCGACGATATCACCGGCGGAACCGATCTCGCCCTGATGCTCGGAAAACATGGCATGCCGGTGATCCAGACCGTGGGATTGCCCCCCGCCGATGACACCCTGGCGGAATCCCCGGCTGTGGTCGTTTCCCTGAAAATCCGGACGGCGCCGGTTGGAGAGGCCGTCGAAACAAGCAGGACAGCCTGTCGATGGCTGCTCTCCAGGGGGGCCCGCCAGATTTTTTTCAAGTACTGCTCCACATTCGATTCTACCCGGGAGGGTAATATCGGTCCGGTTACCGAAGCCCTTCTGGCGGAGACCGGTGACAAGATCACACCGGTCTGCCCCGCTTTTCCGGCCAACCAGCGCACCGTTTACCAGGGACACCTGTTTGTAGGTTCAGGGCTGCTCTCGGAATCCGGCATGCGCCATCATCCGCTGACCCCCATGACCGATTCGAACCTCATGCGCATGCTCGGAGAACAGGTCCGATCTGCCGATACCGTCGGTCTGATTCCCTATCCCGAGATCGAAGCCGGTCCTGAAGCGATAGCCGCCCGTTTCGAAGAACTGGCATCCGAAGGGAAACGGTTTGCCGTCACCGACACCCTGACCGATGCCCACCTTTTCAACATCGGCAATGTCTGCCGTGACCGGAAACTGGTAACCGGGGGATCCGGGATTGCCATGGGGCTCCCGACGAATTTCCGCAGGCAAGGTCTCCTGGGCCATACGGAGGGTCTCATTCCTCTGAAAGGGATCGGTGGAGCGGCGGCGATTATCGCCGGCAGTTGTTCGGAGGCGACCCGGGTCCAGGTTGATCACCTAGCCAAAAATCACCCGGTGTACACCCTGGACCCTGTCGCCATATCCGAGGGCCGGCAGGGCACGGATGCGATCGTGAGCTGGGCAAAAGGGCATATCGAAAGGGGGCCTGTGGGCATCGTATCTACCGCCGGACCTGAAAAGATCGCGGAAATTCAACGGAAGCTGGGAAGAGAGAAAGCCGGACAGATGATCGAGGCCGCATTGGCTGCGGCAGCAGCGGCACTGCGGGATATGGGGCTCACGAAACTGATTGTGGCCGGTGGAGAAACCTCCGGCGCGGTGCTTCGATCCCTAAATATCCGTTCTCTGCGTATCGGACCGGAAATCGAACCCGGTGTACCTTGGACGATGAGCACGGGGAAGCAGCCGCTCTATCTGGCGCTCAAATCCGGGAATTTTGGAAGCATCGATTTTTTTTCCACAGCATTGGAGATGGTATCATGAGTGAAAAGAATATCCGGCAACTCCTGGTCACACTGGGAAGCTCCCTTGCCATGCGGGGTTACAGCCCAGGCAGCTCCGGGAATATCAGCATACGGCTGGAGGACGGATTCCTGATGACGCCCACCAATTCACGCCTCGGCATGCTGGACCCCGATCGGATTTCACGGCTCGACCCGGAGGGGGCTCATATTGCGGGAGACAAACCCTCCAAGGAAGTTGTCGTACACCTGGCCGTCTACCGGGAGCGGCCCCGGGTGAATGCCGTTGTCCACCTGCATTCTCCCTGGTGCATGGCGGTGTCCTGTCTGCCTGACCTGCCTCCGGAGAACGCGTTGCCGCCGCTGACCCCCTACTATGCCATGCGGTTCGGCGCGCTGCCCGTGATCCCGTATTTCCGACCGGCTGATCCGGAACTGGCCAGAGAAGTAGGTCGAAGGGCCGCCACCCACCACGCCATGCTTCTCGCTCAGCACGGGATGATCGTCGGTGGGAAAGATCTGGACGATGCGGTCAATTCAGCCGAAGAATTGGAAGAAACCGCCCGTTTGTTTTTTCAACTGAAAGACAGGCCATACCGGAAACTGACCCGGGAGCAGGTCTCGGATCTGGAAAGGGTATTTCCCAGAAACCTGTAGACAAAGGTGCCATGATGTTCGTTGTCACCGTCGAGTTTCAAATCGAGCCGGCCCATGTGGATGCTTTCCGTGAAGCGGTGCTGATGCAAGCTCAAAATACCCTTGATCATGAGGAAGCCTGCCGCCGCTTCGATGTCGCCGTCGATCCCGGAAACAGCGGGCGGTTTTTCCTCTACGAGTTGTATGCCGGTGAGGCGGGGTTTCAAGCTCATTTACGGACCGATCACTTTGTCCGTTTTGACAGAGTGGTCGGGGACTGGGTGCAAAGAAAAACCGTGGAAACATGGGAGATGGTTATCTGACCCGGGCATTATCCACCTCCGGCTGAGGATTTGACAACTTACTTCTCCATCGGCGAAACCGCATCCTGTTCATTGTCCCTGCTCACCCAGGACAAGGAAAATGGCCGGTATCGCCTGTCGGGAAGAAGCCTTGACGAAGATGCGTGAACGCCCGGTCTACAGTCATAGATGGGGGGTGTCGCCGTAACCGCCGAACGATCAGCAGATAGAAGGAAAGCAAATGAAGACATTCAACATCGCCGTCTTGCCCGGAGACGGCATCGGTAAGGAAATTATGCCGATTACCGTCGAGCTGTTGAAACAGGTGGAAAGCGGCACCGGAGGATACCGCCTCTGTTTTTACGATCTGGAGGCCGGCGCGGACCTGTACCGGCGCACCGGAGAGGCTTTTCCGGAGGAGACATTCGAGGCGGCGTCCCGGGCGGATGCGATCCTTCTGGGCGCCATGGGGCTTCCGCAAATCCGCTATTCGGACGGACGCGAAATCGCCCCCCAGCTCGACCTGAGGGAACGACTGCAATTGTATGCTGGGCTTCGGCCGATAAAGGCAATCCCGGGGATACCGCGCATCCTGGCGGATCCGAGAGCCGAAGCCCTTGATCTGGTCATCGTGCGGGAATCGACAGAGGGGCTTTTCTCTTCTAGAAACACAGGTGATGAAGTCGATGACCGAATCGCCCGGGACACGATGGTGATCACTCGCCCGGTTTGCGAGCGCCTTTTCGATTTCTCATTTCAACTGGCCCGCCGCCGGAAGGCAGGCGGAAAGCCCGGCATCGTGACATGCGTGGACAAGGCTAATGTGTTGAGCTCATTTGCTTTTTTCCGGAAAATATTCGACGAGCGATCCCGGCGCCATGCCGATATCAAAACCGCGTACAGCTATATCGATGCCATGGCCCTGCGCATGGTGGCGAGCCCGTGGGATCTGGATGTGCTGGTAATGGAGAACATGTTCGGCGATATCATTTCGGACCTGGGAGCGGCCCTCATCGGGGGGATGGGCATGGCGCCCTCCGGAGATATCGGCGACAGCCATGCGGTGTTTCAGCCCTGTCACGGAAGCGCACCGGACATCGCCGGATCCGGGAAGGCCAATCCCACGGCCATGTTTCTTTCCGCAGCCCTTATGTTGCGATGGCTGGCGGAATGCCATGATGTCCAGGATGCCGCCCGTGGAGCCGATACCCTCCAGCAAAGCGTCGAAGCCGCATTCCGGGCGGGAGAGCTGATTCCGTTCGAACTTGGAGGGCAGGCCGGAACCGAGGCTATTTATACGGCGGTCCGCCGGCAGATGGACCGTTAGGATGGGCTTTCCCTGCAAACCGGTCCCGGGGCCGCGCGACATGCACTAATCCGGATACAACGGAATCTGCAGCTCCTCCGCATTCAGGATGCTCGGGGCCGCTTTGGGAAACTCTCCTTCCAGGAAACCGGAGATGTCCGGCCGGTTCCAGGCGGGATACCCGCTGAGCAAGCCGGCCACGTTGCTGGCCGCCAGGGTGGCCATCCCCTGACGGGTCCAGCTGGTGGCCGAAGCGATGTGGGGCACGATGACCACATTCTCTAATTCCGCAAGTCCCGGAGCCAGAGCCGGTTCACTCTCGAACACATCGAGTCCTGCCCGGAATTCCGGATGGATCCGGCAATGATCCACCAGGGCAGCCTCGTCAATCACCGGACCGCGGCTGGTGTTGATGAGCACCGCATTTTCCTTCATCAATGCCAGGCGTGGCGTATTGATCAGATGATGAGTGGATGCATCGAGCACCGTGTGGACGCTCACGCAATCCGCCGTTTTCAGCACATCTTCAAGTGTGTCTGCACGGCGACAGTTGACGGGCGGCTCACCCTGGGACTCCAGATAGGCAGAGTAGGTCTCAATGGACCTTTCCAACTGTTCGTTGGGGAACAGATCGAAATAAACCACATCCATTTTATGGCCTTCGACCATCATGCGGGCATAGGCCGCGCCAATCCGTCCGGCACCGATCACACCGAGGGTCCCCCGCCATAGCAGGTTACCCAGAAACAGTGTCGGCAGCCATCCGTCAAACAGGTCGGCCCTCAGATATCGCTCCGCCTCGCCAAGACGGCGAGCCGCAGCAAAGGTGAGCGCCACGGCCATTTCCGCGGTTGTTTCGGTCAGCACCCCGGGGGTGTTGCCGACAGGGATGCGGTATTCCGTGGCGGCGTCAAGGTCCACATTGTTGTAGCCAACGGCATAGTTGCTGTAGGCAGTACCGCCGGCGACTCTCAAGGCGGCAAAAAGCACTTCTCCCCACGGCTCGGTGAGCTGGCCGATGGCACCGTCGCACTGCTTTCCGATGGCCGCTTGAATCTTGTCGATGTCTAACACCGCGGCCGAGGTACATATCTCGACGCGGCAGCCGGCGGCCTCGAGGATATCCAGCCATCGCTGCCCCGGCAGCTCTTTGGTAACGATGACGCGTTTGGTGCCCTCCGGATTGAAAATCCTCCATTCTTTTGTTTCCATGCGTCACCTCCCCGAAAGTGTACTGCACAATATCGAATTCTGTAAGTGCTTTGATCGCCTGGGAGAAAATAAAGCTTAAGTGTCGAAGAATGCCTGAAATTTGCAATTGCCTAAAACGCCTAAAATAAAAGATCCGTACCCAGGGGTTTCGTCCATGGATCGCCCCGAAGGAGGGATGTCTCTCTTGGATTCTGCCATGGAGTATTGGAGTACTGGCGCACATCGTATACAGCGCTTTTTCATTGGTACATTTTAGGCATGTTAGCGCAATTTAGGCAATTGCCCCGCCAGCCTCGGATGATGAACTGTCTCCTATTTCTGTTTTCTGCTCAGAACCTCCTGCACCGCCAGGGCAATGTGCGGGGCAGAAAGCCCGTATTTATCCAGCAGGTCAAGGTACGGACCGGACTCGGCAAAGGTGTCCCGCACGCCGATCCGCTGCATCGGTATTGGATTGTTTTCAACCAGTAGCTCGGCCACTGCACTGCCAAGACCGCCAAAGTATACGTTGTTCTCTGCGGTCACGATCGCACCGGTTTCCTCTGCGGCCTTCAGGATCACCTCCTCGTCCAAGGGCTTTAGGGTGTGGCAATCGATCACCCGGACGTCGACCCCTTTTTCTTCAAGAACAGCGGCTGCTGCCAACGCGTGTGCCACAAGGTCCCGGTTGGCGACGATGGTGACGTCCAACCCGTCCCGGACCTGAACGGCTTTTCCAATCTCAAATGGAAATTCGTCCTTGTAAATGACCGGTACCGGGTCTCGGGTAAAGCTGAGGTACACCGGACCGTCGTACTCGGCCGCCGCCGCAACCGCCATCCGGGTGGAGGTTGGGTCGGCGGGTGCGATAACCGTCGAGTTGGCAATGGCCCGAAGGATCGAAAGATCCTCCTGTCCCTGGTGTGTGACGCCGTCCGGTCCGGGGGTGATCCCGCTGTGGCTGGCCGCTATTTTGACATTCAGTCTCGGGTAGTGAATGCTGTTTCTCACCATGTCCAGGGCCCGCATGCTGGCAAAAACTGCGTAGGTACTGGCAAACGGAATCAGCCCGCTGCTGGCCATCCCGGCGGCCGCCGCCATCATGTTCTGCTCGGCGATGCCGAAGTTGAATGACCTTTCCGGAAATTTCGCGGCGAAATTATTCGTCCCGATGGATTTGGAAACATCGGCATCGAGGACAACCACTTTCGGATTCTTCTCCCCAAGTTCGATGACCGCCTCGGCATAGGATGCCCGTGTCGGTTGCTTCTCCGATTCACCGAAGGGGTCTTCCGAACCCAGTCGGGACACAATGTCCGATTTGATGTAGTAATATTCTCGGTTACGATTCACAGACGCACCTCCTGATCTCGTCAAGGGCCTGATCCGCTTCTTCCTGGCAGGGGGCCTTGCCGTGCCATTCGCAGACATTCTCCATAAAGGAGACGCCTTTGCCCTTTACCGTTTTGGCAATGACCATTGTGGGCCCACCCTTACGGGTCTTGGCATCTTCCAACGCTGACACTACCTGCTCCATATCGTGCCCGTCGATTTCCACGACATGCCATCCAAATGCGCGCCACTTCTCGGCAATGGGTTCGATGGGCATCAGTTCGTCGACATACCAGTCGTTCTGAAGATTGTTCCGATCCAGAATGGCCGTCAGATTGTCCAGTTTCCACTTGGCCGCCGCCATGGCCGCTTCCCAGACGGAGCCTTCCTGGACTTCACCATCTCCCACGATAACCCACGTATGATAGGGCTTCTTCTGCACCCGGGCGGCCAGCGCCATTCCGATACCGGCTGACAGTCCGTGCCCCAGCGACCCGGCAGTCATGTCGATCCCCGGAGTTTTGTTCATATCCGGATGGCCCTGAAGAATGCTGCCGAGCCGGCGAAGCGTTCCCAGGTGGCTCCTGTCGAAGTATCCCCGCTCGGCAAGGGCGGCATACCAAACCGGACAGGCGTGACCTTTGGAGAGAATAAAGCGGTCCCGGTCCGGCCACCGTGGATGTGACGGATCAACCTGCATCACCCGAAAATACAGCGCCGTGACGATATCGGTCGCCGACAGTGATCCTCCCGGATGACCGGCCTCGGCCGTACAGATCATGTTGATGATGTCGCAACGGATGGTGGCGGCCATCTCCTTGAGTTCGTCCACGGACATCGGTGTTTTTGTCATGTGGGATCTCCTTATAAAAACGCTCCGCGTTTTTATGAATAATAATTATGGTTCATCTCCAGATCAGCATGGAATAGGATTCAATGAATTCCAGGCATGAAAGCAAGTTTCGCATCCTTCGACCCTAATCGATACGACCACACACTTCGGGAGAATGCACTTTTTTCTAACCTAACTTTTTCCCGCAGCTGGCTGCGGAAACTTCATAAAATCGCAAAGCGATTTTATTTGAGTGAGAAAATCATCGTTTCGATAAACTTCCATGTCTCCAGATAATCCCCCCTGGCCATCAGCCCCTTCAATGCGTTCAGATCGATTTGGTCCAAATGGGCCCAGATCTTGTTGGTGATCCGGCTGTTGACTTCAAAGGTGCCCTTGATGTCCCAGCGGGTCGGTGAGGTGTCGGAAGTCAGATAGTCGTCATATCCGTACGTCTTCAGATAGTAGAGAAACTCGACATATTCGAGAAAGTGTTTCGTCCCGCAGAAGTAGTCCCAGTCCCACCGCCCGTCATTATCATTGATGTGGATGTAATACGGATACCGGCTCTCGGCTAACAGCGCCAGAGCTTCTGCAGGATTTTCGTTACCGTACAATGAATGCCCGAAATCCAGTGTCACGCCGATGTCTCCGGATTGGATGTCGTTGAGCAGGCACAAGGCTTTTGCAGCCGTGTCGACAAAGCAACGCCCCCGGGTTTCACTTGGTTTGTATTCGATGAACAGGGGTATCTCCTTTCGGTGTTCACCGGCCTCTCCGAAAGTTTCCACCAAATGCTTCCAAGCCAGAGCGTAGTCGTATTGGAATGCGAATTCGTATCCGTCCCCGAGGGGGCAGCACGTCACCTTGTCGGCACCGAGAGCGGCGGCAAAGTCTTTCGCATGCTTGATGAATTCCACGGCCTTAGCCCGAACCGATTTATCCGTGGATGTGAGTCCGCCGTTTCGAAACTCGGGCTCTGCCTTCACATTGACGTTGACGGCAGCGACCTTCAATCCATACTCCGCCAAGCAAGTCCGGGTAAGATCGGGATCACTGACTTCATATGGAAACACGACTTCCACCCCGTCATACCCTTCGATCCGGCTCATCAAGTCGAATTTCTGCTTCAGCTCAAGGGGCTCGTTGTATTCGTGGAAACGATCCTTGGTGCGGGATAAAAATCCCGTAATGATGGCCATTTTCAGCATGGACACCTCCTGATAAAATCGTGGAACGATGTTATGAAACCCGACGATGTCCCTCTTTAATCGGTTGTCTTCTCGCCGGAATTATTCGTTTCGGCGCTGCCAGCAGTCGATCTTTCCCTTTTCCGTAGGATAAACAGGACTACTTTTTTCTTTATTCTATCGTAGAACTCGAACTGACTGATCACCGTCCAGACGATGATGATAAAGAGAATCAATGCCACCGGACGCTGGAAAATCGGCAGGAAGCTACCCTGGGAGACCATCAGGGCCCGTCTCAAGTTCTCGTCGGCCATGGGCCCCAGAATGACCCCGATGACCAGGGGAGCTATCGGATACCCCATCTCTATCAGGAAGTAGCAGATGATGCCCACCGGCAGCATCAGATAGAGATTAAAAATGTTGAGTCCGAGGGAATAAGAGCCGATGATGCACAACAGGCCGATAATCGGCATAAACAGCTGGGCGGGGATTCTGAGAACCTTGACCACCTGCTTGGCCAGCAGCATGCCGGTTATCCACATGGCGCAGGATGCCAGCAGCAGGATGGCGGCCACCTCGAGAATGAATGTCGGGTGCTCGAAGGTGATCATCGGCCCCGGCGTGACGTTATGGAGCATGAGGGCTCCAAGGAGCATGGCCGCCGGGGGACTGCCCGGGATCCCCAGGTTCAGCAGAGGGATCATGGCGCCTCCCACACAAGCGTTGTTGGCGGTTTCGCTGGCCAATACGCCTTTTAATTCTCCCTTGCCGAACGTCTCGGGCGGGGTGCTTGGATGTATTCTTGGCAGTGCCGTAGGAGACCCAACCGGCAATGTCTTCACCGATACCCGGTACCGATCCGATACCCACCCCGATCAAGGCTGACCGGATGATCGCCGGAATGTTGCGGATCACCGTTCCGATCTCGGGAATGATGCGCTGCAGCTTTTGGGCCTCTGCGATCTTGGTGCGATCTTTGAGAACCTGGATGATCTGGGGAATACCGAATGCCCCGATGAGCACCGGTACTACCTCGATGCCACTCTCCAATTCCATAAAGCCAAACGTAAATCGCGGGTAGAACTGGAGCAGATCACGGCCCACACAAGCCAGAAAGAGGCCCAGGAACCCGGAGATCCACCCTTTGATCACCAGATCCGGGCTGGTCAGGGTGCCGCTGATGAGAATGCCGAATAAGGCGAGCAAAAAGAATTCGAACGACGTGAACTGCAGCGCAAAACTGGAAATAATGGGTGAAATGCTCACCACGAACAGCATGCTGATGACTGTTCCAATGGCCGAGGCTGTGGTTGTCAGTCCAATCGCCCGGCCCCCCTCACCTTTACAGGCTAGTGGATATCCGTCCAGTGCCGTGGCAGCGGCTGCGGCAGTTCCGGGGATGTTGATCAAAATGGAAGAGTAGGATCCACCGTAGGTTCCGCCCACGTAGATGGCCAGAAGGCAAATCATGGCGAGGGCGGTGTCCATCCCAAAAGTCAATGCGGTCAGCAGGGCAACACCCAGCGTGGATGTCAGCCCGGGCATGGCGCCGAAAAGAATCCCCAGCAGCACCGACCCGAACAGGACGGCAAGGTTCACTGGATCCGCGGCAATGCCGAAGACAATACCGAAAAAGGACCCGATGCGCTCAAAAATCAGCATGTATTCTGAAGAGCCTTTCTTTGGGTCGTTTTGGCTCAGACCGTGGTCCGGCAGATTCACCACCCTGAGCGAAGTCGAAGGGGAATCCGAAAGATTTCTGATTGCCGGATGTGAGCTGCCCCTGCCAGGTCAATCCGTCAGGACGAGCGTTGTTGTTCATCGCTTCCCTTAAAAATCATTTCATGAAAACCAGGATTGAAAGTACGAGTACCATATATCGTCCAGCAGCCAAACGGCGAGACCTTCCGCCGGCATGGGCACCAGAAGAAAGTATTTAAAAATCGTGCCGATTAAAAACGGAGGTACAACAGACAGAACAAGGCTGATCCAGAACTTCTTTCTCAGTTCCGGGGTTTTACGGATCGCAACCCCAATATAAATGAAATAAACAAAGGTAAACGCCATCGTGATCCAGTCCACTGGATATGCCAACGCGGGCTCTAAATCGGTCTGAATTCCGAAACCCGCAGACCACCCCGCAAGTTGCGACATTACGGGTTCCAACTTTGTCTGCAGATCGAAAACGAAAAACATCAGGAAGAATGCATTTATCCCAAGATAAAATAAGAAGAATTTTTTCAGGAGTTCATCGTCAGCGAAGTAGAACATGGTTATGAACACAAAGAGAAAAAGCACGCTGCACAGAAAGAAGTCGATTCGGGGAACCTGGATATATACAAAGCACGTAAATAGACCGGCAATGGCATAAAACCGCATTGTCGCTGGAGATTTCAGAAAGCGGATCAGATCAGGGCTGGCCAGCCAACCCAGGGCCCGTTTAAACCCATTGAAACCGACCGTCTTAAGGGCTGTACGCATCAACAAAACGCCCAGCAAGGTAATCATCGCCCCGACAAACAGCGGGAAGAGCGCCGGCGACACAAACCAGACGTTTTGCACTCCGCCCCATGAGTCTTTCATGGGCATTTTCAGTCCCTGGCTGATAATCCACAGGCCAAACAGGGCCATGATGCCGCCGGAGAAAATATCCGCTTTTCGGAGTTTGTCCTTTTCCAACATCGATCACGGTCTTTCAGAAGGCGATCAGGGGGCAGGTGCTGTGTCTGCTACCTGCCCCCTGATCTAATGTCATAGACACTTTGAAATTACCATAACATCCAGATGGTTATACTATGGCTTGGGGATGCCCAACTTGGACGGCTTCACCGTCGCCGCTCCCAAATCCCATAAGGTCCATGCAAAGTTAGACTCCAATGCGTTGAAGATGGCCTTGGATTCCGCTCCGGTGGCACCGGAAAGCAGATAATAGTTTTCCTCGGCCCAGTTTTTGACTTTGTCCGTGGCCATGGCTTTTCTGAATGCCGCTTGGAGAGCCGCCCTGGCTTCCAGGGGCGCGTCCGCCGGAACAGCAAAACCAATGGCCTGGGAAATGGGCAGGTACTTTGACAGACCGGGATAGGAATCGAACGACGAAGGAATCGTTCCAAGCCCCTCGACGTCGAAGGAATCCGGAATCAGCATGCCCAGGGCCCGCAGTTTGCCGCCCCGCAACAACTGCTGCTGCTCGGCCAGGGACGTGACCACCACCGACACCTCGCCGGCCATGGCGGCATTCTGGCTGGGTGCAGAGCCCTTATAGGGAATAAAGTTGAAGTCCGCCCCGGACCCTTTTTCCAGGGCCAATAGGTTCAAATGATGAATGGAACCGGCACCACTGGCAGCAGCTGTGATCTTGCCCGGGCTTTTCTTTGCGGCCTCGATCAAATCCTTGAGGGTTTTGTATGGTGTGTTGGGTGTCACGGAAATGATATCCGGGGAACCACCCACAATGAATGTTTCCCACACATCGAATCGGTTGTTCCAACCACCCTGTACCCCGGCCGTCACATTCGATTCGGAGAGACCGCAGAGGGTGTACCCATCGTGGGGTCTACTGAATGCGTAACTCATTCCCACGGAGCCCGCCACGCCACCGGTTTTATTGATGACATTTACGTTCACACCCAGGAATTTCTGCATTTCCGCATGGATTATCCGGTTGCACGTGTCGGTGCCACCGCCGGCCCCCCATACGACGACGGCTGTAATATTCCTTTTGGGAAAACTCTGTGCAAACACGTTACCTGCCGTCATGGCAGCCAAGAGCAACACCAGCGTAATGACAAGAATTTTTTTCATTTTTTCCCTCCGGTTTCTTTATGGTGTTTGGAAAAATGGTGATCCACTGAATGCCCTCACATCGCCGCTGCCGGAAACAGCGCACACATAACCCCTTGGGCTCACCGCTTCCGGTATACGGTGACGCCGTATCTCCCTCCCTCCTTTCCTACTGCTTTTTCTTCCCGGACAACATCGAACGATGGCGTTGGTGCATCTGCAAATCAGCGGCATGGTGCAGAGACCGCTCATGGGGCCGACCCACCCGCGGAATGGTGTTCAGATAACGATCGCCCGGTGTGCCCCTCCTGGACCTCTCTCTCGAGGGCGCCCTTGGACCGCTTTAAGTGCCGGCGCATAAGATTCTCGGCGGCCTCCGGATCCCGGTTGCAAAGGGCCTCGATAACCGACAGATGCTCGTGAATGGTTTCGTTGGGAGGTCGAATCAATCCCTCCCAGCCGCGCCACTGGTAGCTGTAGCTGATGATATTGTAGGTGTGGAGAATACTTTTGAGAAACTCCTTGGCCCCGACCGTAATCACAAAATTGTGAAACTTCCGGTCTTCCTTTGCGTAGGCCTTGATATCGTCGATATCCCTTGTTTCTTTGAACTGCCTGAAGAAGTGTTTGAGCTGTTTTACCTGATGGTCGGTAATCTGCTTAGCCGCACGTCTGGCGGCCAGACCTTCGAGGACCTCCCGGAGCTCAAAAATACTGACCATTTCCGTTTCGGTAAACAGCCGCACGTAAAAGCCCCTGCGGGGCTTGGCCTCGACGAGTTTTTCTTGAACAAGGTATTTGAGCGCGTTGACAAGGGGCGTCCGGCTGATGCCAAGGTCCCTGGCGAGTTTTTCCTGGGGAATCTTATCCCCCGGCAGGAATCGGCGCTCGATAATCATTTCTTTGAGGATGGAATACGCCTTCTGGTCTAGATTTTCGTGCTCCGCACCAAGATTGATCACACCATTGTCGATATTTGGTGCTTCCATGGAACGCCTCCTGTTGGAAATAGTATGTGAAAAAACAAAATATTGAATTTTGTATACAAAATTCAATATAAAACCCCCTTCGATGTGTCAAGATCTAATTACATTATCTCCATTTACTGGAAATTATGTTCACAGATTGCCCACCCGGTTTGTTCCCACATCAACAGTATTCGAAATACTTCCAATTGGTTATATCGAAACACAGTGTTGGCACATCTGATGCAAGGCTCAGAATTGTGAGGAAAGATCTTATGCAGATAATTGTGATGGTCCCCAGATACTGCCTACGCGTGATGGTCCGGCCGATGAGATGGGCGGTGGCAACGTTCAAGGAGAAAGTCATCGCGAATCTGACGATTCGAACACATTTCTAAGAAGATATCCCGGATATGGCGAGATTAGGCGACAAATCTGCTCAACCGTTCTCAACTGGAACGTGGAAGGAGGCTGCCATGGATAGATTCCCAATCAACAGGATCGACCGGAATCTGGAAATATACGCGAAGATCGCCAACAGTTTCGTCGACAAACACGGTTTCGGTGTGGAGTACGACAAGCGTATTCATCGGGTGGATTACATCGGAAGCGATCGATGCAAAGACCTCGTGGCGGAACTCATGCCGAAAAATCTGATTGTCGAATAACGCTTTCCATAGAATTCCCGCGTCAAGGTTATAACACCGATAGCTGACTAATCCACGCACTTGGATTCAGGGGGAACTATGCCTTCTTTCTGGGCCCAATAACAATGCGCCTATACTGCATTGATAACGAACATCAAAACGGGAAGGACCACAATCAGCAGGGCTGTGGTAACAAACCAGCAGGAGTTGGCAAGATCCAGATCCAGATCATATATGGACGGTGGAATGAGTGCATTGAAGGCCACAGGCATAGAGGACAGGATGATTACCACTTTCAGTGGCAAACCATTGCCGATGTCGCCGAAACCGAGCAGAAAAGCGACCGTTGTGGTGAGTATCGGCACAATGAGAAACTTGATCAGGGAAACCGATGCCGCCTCCCGGAGATAATCCCGGACTTTCCGGAATCGAAGGGCCAGCCCGATGGATGTCAGCAACATGACGGTGGCCATCGGCACAAAAATGGCATTGATCGTTCCATAAATTATGGGGCGATCTACACCGGAGAAATTCAGAATCCCACCGATGAGGATACTGGATATCGCAACGATGATAAACGGATCCTTCAGCAGCGCCTTCAATCGACTGCCGGCGGGTTCACCCGGCCGGTCGCTGGCGCTGTAGTATTTCGCTATGGGAAATCCAACGGAATAATAAAAGGTCTCTTCGAAGAGCTTGTAAATCGAGACCAGGGCGAAGCCCGGTTCCCCCAGGTAGATGAAACAGGTCAGTGCCCCTATGGCGCCGATGTTGGTGAACGAGCCGCAGCCGAACATCGCCCCCGTCTTCCGGGGTTCCAGGTGGAGCGTTCGGGATGCCGCCAGGGCCAGCAACCCGCCGGCCATCAAGGCGAACAAGCCCGTGAACGGCAAGGCAACCAACCGGGCGCTTTTAAGTTCCACAATCCAGACGGCCCCGATGATCATCACGGGGTTAAGCCCCAGCAGCGCGATCTTTTGAAGGAGTTTGCGCAGATCGTCGATCTCGATCGGCAGGGATATGCGTCCCTTTTGGACAAGGATCTGGACAACGTAACCCAGTGACAGGCCGAAACCGATGACTCCGAGGGAATACAGAATTTTCGTCATGTCGCCAAAACTACAGTATGTCCAAAAGCCGCTCGTGGATATTGTCGAACCCACCGTTGGACATGACCAGTATCAGGTCGCCGCTTCGGGCTTCAGCTGTTAAAAAATCGATAATTGCTTCTGTGTCGGAGAAATAATGGGCATCGATGGCCTGCTGTTTCAAATCGTCGACCAGCTGTTGGGAAGAAAACCGCTCCCCCTCCGGGACCTTGTGGAGAAGGGGCGGTTTCCGGATGCACACAATATCGGCCTGTGCGAAGGAAGCAGCATACTCTGTCTGGAAAATGTTGCGCATGCTCGAGTTGGTCCGCGGTTCGAACACTGCGATCAGTCGCCCGTCCGGATAAAAAGGCCGCAGCGCCCTGATGGTTTCCCGAACGGCGGTGGGGTGGTGGGCAAAATCATCGATGACTGTGATGCCCCGCCGGATTCCCCGGACCTCCTGCCGACGGCGAACACCCTCGAAGGTTTCGAAGGCTTTGGCAAGGACATCGGCAGAGATTCCCAATTCATCTGCCGCTGCCACGACAGATAATGCGTTAAGCAGGTTGTGGGCCCCCGGCATCCGAACCCGGAATTCTCCGAAAAGGTCACCATCTTTTAACACTTCGAACAGGCTCCAAGGCGGCTCCAACGTGTCATTCCCCAATCGCCATTGGCAGTTTCCGTTTTCTGCGTATCGGACGACATTTGCCCGGGCGTCCCGGATCACTTCATCGATGGCCTGATCACCATCCCAGGCGACCAGTACCTTGTCCGGACCCATACCGGACACCAACGCATGGAATGCCTCCCGGATATGATCCAAATCCCTAAAAATATCGGCGTGGTCAAATTCGATGCTGGTCATGATCGCGACATCGGGCTGGTAATGGAGAAACTTAGGGCCCTTGTCGAAAAAAGCCGTGTCGTACTCGTCCCCCTCCAGAACGATGTGCGGGCCGCTCCCCACCCGGGCACTGGACTGAAAATTTTTCAATATTCCGCCGATCAGAAATGAAGGATCCAGCCCGCAGGAAGTCAACACCCAGGCCAGCATCGACGCAGTGGTGGTTTTTCCGTGGGTGCCGGTCACCACCAGCCGTTTCTTTCCTTTGGCAAGGAACCGGTTGATGGCCTGGGGCATGGAGCAGAAGGAAAGGCCGGTTTCCATTACGCCGACGGACTCGGGGTTGTCTTTGGTCACGGCGTTGCCAACAATGACCAGATCTGGTCGATGGGAAAGGTTTTCCGGGGAGAATCCGTGAAACAGCCGGATCCCTTTTTCTTCCAGGAAGGTACTCATGGGTGGGTAGACGTTCTGATCCGACCCGGTGACCGCGTAGCCCATGTCCCGGAGCAAGACCGCCAGGGCGCCCATTCCGGTTCCACAGATGGCAATCAGGTGAATCGATCGGACCGCTTCCGGTATGATGTTCCGCGTCATGTCCATCACGGTGGTATCCGGATCTCAGGAACCGTTTTCCGACAGTCTATGGGATCCCATTTTCTCTGCCGGCACCGCCATTAGAGTGACCATTGCTTTTGCGACGAGCGCTTCGCCGGCGTCCCGCACATCATACACCTCGAACTCGACAACGATGATGCGATGCCCGCCCCGCAGCACGCGGCCCCGGCAGCGCAGTACACGACCGTAGGCGGGTTTCAGCATGTTGATCTTGAATTCCACCGATAAAATTCGAAGCGAATCATCGACGGTGGTATAGGCGGCATAGCCGGCCGTGTGGTCGGCCATGGCGGCCATGACACCGGCATGGACAAAACCGTCCTGCTGACGGTGGTGCTCCTCGAGCCGGACTTCCGATTCAAAAAAACCCGGCCGAATCTTTTTTGCACGGAAACCACAATAGGCGATGAAGCCGCGTTTAAAATCTTTAGCCAGGAATTTGACCCGCTCTGGTGCCAACTCATTTTCCATGAACTGTCCCTCCACCGATAGAAATTGTGAAAGAATATCATTTATATGGCGAAATTGCTAACATGTGATTTCAGATTTTGGTCATCCGTGGCCGTTTTGAAATCCGATATCCGGGTTTCGGATTTCCAATTGTGGAAAAATTTATCGGAATTCCGTGGGTTCCAGCCTATGAAATTTCCTCCATGACGCCCTTTGCAGCCGTTATGGTATCATCGATGTGCTCCAGGTTGTGGGCCGAGGAGACGAACAGCGCCTCGAACTGGGACGGTGCCAGATATATCCCCCGTTTCAACATGCCCTGGTAGTAGTCGGTGAACCGCTGCAGGTCGCTGGTCCTGGCCCCATCAAAGTTGGTCACTTCGTGATCCGTAAAAAACATACCGACCATGGATCCCACCCGGCTGATCTGCACAGGGATTCCGGCTGCGTTGGCTGCTCCCTGCAATCCGCCGGTCAGTCGCTCTGCCTTCTGGTCAAGAGCATCGTAAAACCCCGGGTGATGTATCTCTTTCAGAGTTGCAATACCCGCGGCCATGGCGACCGGATTTCCGGACAGGGTCCCTGCCTGGTATATCGAACCTTGCGGTGCAATCTGTTCCATGATCTTCCGTTGTCCGCCATAGGCGCCCACGGGAAAACCTCCCCCAATAATTTTTCCGAGCGTTGTCAGATCCGGTGTCACATCATACAGGGCCTGGGCGCCGCCATAGGCCACGCGGAAACCGGTCATCACTTCGTCAAAAATGAGCAGGCTGCCGTGCTGTTCCGTTATTTTCCGAAGCCCTTCCAGAAACCCCTGTGCCGGCGGCACCAATCCCATGTTTCCGGCCACCGGCTCCACAATCACTCCGGCAATTTCCGAACCGCGGACGTTAAAAATTTCCCAGACCGCCTCCAGATCGTTGTATGGCACCGACAGGGTATGGCCCGCCACGCTCTCCGGGATACCCGGACTGCCGGGGATGGCCAAGGTGGCGACCCCCGAGCCGGCCGCCACAAGAAGCGTGTCGGCGTGGCCATGATAACAACCGTCAAATTTAATAATTGTGTCCCGACCCGTGCATCCGCGGGCTAAACGAATGGCACTCATGGTCGCTTCCGTACCGGAGTTGACCATCCGTACCATGTCAACGGACGGGATTGCGGCAATCAGGATTTCAGCCAGCTCGATTTCCAGATCGGTGGGGGCCCCGAAACTGGTCCCGCGCTCCAGGACCCGGCCGACCGCCTCAATGATGGGCGCCGGACGGTGCCCGAGAATCATCGGTCCCCAGGAGCCGACATAGTCAATGTATCGATTCCCGTCCACATCGAAGATGTAACAGCCAATCGCCCGATCAATAAACACCGGATGACAACCCACGGATCGGCACGCCCGAACCGGACTGTTGACGCCGCCGGGGATCAGATCGACGGCCTGCTTGTATAACTGCTCCGACAGTTCATGTTTCATAAAGCCCGTCCTTTCATACGATTGAAATCTTCATTGCCAAGGGAACAGGGAGGTTTTATGCTAAAAACAAGGAACCGGTCAAGAAAAGGACGGTTTCAGGTCTCAGGATACAGGATGCAAGATGCAAGATTTGGAGAGGAGAGGCTTCCCCTTTTGTATCCTGTATCCTGGATCCTGCATCCTGGATGAACGGAAACTAAACACCCTGTTTTCGGCGTTTTGATCCACACGACTTGATAAACCGCCGGTAGGAAGCGATGGACATCAGAAAATCTTCCAAACGACTGGCCAAACTGCTGACCTACATACTCGGCCGCCAACCCGATGAGTTCGGGTTGGTGCTCGATAACAACGGATTTGTCCGCATAAAAGAGTTGCTCAAGGCAGTTTGCGAAGAGGATGGTTGGAGACATGTCCGTAAGCGGCATCTGGAAGAAATTTTGATCAGCATGTCGGATCCGCCAATTGACATTCACAAAGGTCGTATCCGAGCCATCGACCGGAGTCGGCTGCCCTGCCCGAAAACAGACGATAAACACATGGCACTGCGCATCGGCCGCCGGACGGATCCGGAGCCGGTGCTACTGACGGTCTATGCCACCCGGGGGCTCCATCATGGCGTGACATTTCAGCGATATGGAAACGCGCTCTTTCTTTCCGGGACCCTTCCGGCGGACTGCCTGACGGGACCGCCGCTGCCCAAGCCCAGGGCAAAAGATGAAAAACCGGCTCCGGCACCGATGCCGCCGGCAGCCCCGGGAAGTTTCTTTTTGGAACCGAACCCCCAAAAGCGTTTCGAAAAACGCAGCCGAAGAAAGAAAGAGATCTCCTGGAAAAAAGAGCGCCGGAAGCGATCCCGCCGCCCATAAAAACAATTTGACAAGGTATCTGGAAACTGTTAAAGAGGCGGGTCTGTTGCAGTAAGGGGCCGTTAGCTCAACTAGGCAGAGCAACTGACTCTTAATCAGTAGGTTGAAGGTTCGATTCCTTCACGGCCCACCAAAAGACCGTGAGGTTAGCCGCGAAAACAGGCTAGCCTTTTTTTAGTAGACGACAGGTAAGACGTCAGAACCCTGTCTGGGACGTGGACCGGAATTTACCCGAACAAGAGCATGTGAAGGAGGAAACGCGGGACTTGACATCGTTTGAATCTGACGTGCAGCATTCAAATAAAATCAACATCGCAAATTTCATAAAATCGTAAAACGATTTTGTTCTTCCTTGCTCTGGGTCGGACCAGGGCTTTATCAGCCATAAGGAGGATGTATGAGACGTTACGAAAGTGTAATCATTCTAGACCCCGACCTGCCGGAAGAGGCTCGCGACGGCCTTCTCCAAAAACTTTCCGACCTGATTGCTCAACACGGCGGTTTCCTCGTTGACATTGGCGCCTGGGGCAACCGCAAACTGGCCTACGAAATTCGGAAAAAACCCAGAGGATTCTACACCCGATTTGACTTTTGTGGCACAGGCGCGCTTGTCGACGAATTGGAACGGAACCTGCGCATCGACGACCGTTTTCTCAAGTACATGACCGTACTCCTGGACCGGGAAGCGGATGTGGACGCTTTGAAGGCGGCCAAAGCAGAAGCGGAGGCCAAAAAAGCCGCGGCAAAGGAAGCGGCCGAAAAGGAGGCTACGGCCAAAAAGGCTGCGGCAGAAGCAGAGAGATCCGCTGCCAAAAAGACCGAATCCGCCCCGGAGGAAACAGTTACGGCTGACGCCGCCGAAGCCCCGGAAGCGTCGGACACCTCCGGTGAGACCGCGCCTGAAGCGGTATCCGAGGCGGAGATTCCGACAGATTCAAAAGAGGCTTCCGCCCTTGCTGAGGAAGCTGCGGCCACTGCTGACGAACCTACAGAAACCGAAAGCAAGGAGGCATAACACATGGCACATGTAAGATCCCGTGCCCGGGGACGAAAGGGCGGGAAAAGACGACGACGTATCTATCATCGGCGCAAAGTTTGTCGGTTCTGTGCGGATACCAGCCTGGGCATCAGCTATAAGGAACCTAGAACTCTGAAGTACTTTATCACCGAACGCGGCAAAATCATCCCAAGGCGGATTTCCGGATGCTGCGCCAAACACCAGCGGTCGCTGACGCTGGAAATCAAGCGAGCCCGGTCCATTGCGTTGTTGCCCTATGTTGGATCAGCAGACCTATAATCGGAAAGGCTCAGAAGCGTCGTCGGGCAGCACAACCCTCAGGTCGTGCCCGGCCTGAATGAATACCAATAGAAGAGAACCGTGAATCGCAGTATTGAAACCAGGGATATTGCCACAGGCATTGTAATCACCAGCCTGATCGTAGTGGTCGTTCTGTACCTGCCGATCCTCGGTTTCTTCTGCTCGTTGCTACTGCCCCTGCCAATTCTGTTTTTTCGATCCAAAGGCGGGCGGAAAACAGCCGGAATTATCGGCATTTTATCCCTGGTCGGCATGGCGATGATCACCGGGGCAGTATCCGTGGATCTGCTTTTTTTCGTGGAGTTTCTGCTGATCGGCTTTCTCCTTGGGGAGCTGTTCGAGAAAGATTTCGGCGTGGAAATCACCATGCTTTATACCGCCGGGGTTGTAATTCTTGCAGGAACGGTCGGCCTTTTCGTCTACAGCGGCTGGAGCAGCCGGGGCGTCATGGATTTGATCTCCGAATATGTAGCGACAAACCTTGAAATGACGTTGGCCGTATACGAGGGGATGGGTGTCTCCGAGGAGAGTATCCACCGGATTGCGAGTTCCCTGGACCAGATACAGTATGTGCTGATCCGCGCACTGCCGGCCCTTTATGTGGCATCAACAATGTTTGTTGTCTGGACCAGCCTGCTGCTGTCAAAGCCGATATTCCGAACCCGCGCAATGCCTTACCCGGATTTCGGGGTCCTGAATCAGTGGAAAGCGCCGGAGTCTCTGGTCTGGGCGGCAATTGGAAGCGCCATTCTGCTTTTTCTTCCGGGGAAACCGCTAAAGGTGCTTGGCCTCAACGGTCTGATCGTTCTGATGATGGTATATTTTTTCCAGGGCATCGCGATCGTGTCGTTCTATTTCGAGAAAAAAAAATTCCCTGTAATGCTCCGGGTCTTTCTTTACTGCCTGATCGCATTACAGCAATTTCTGCTGGTTCTGGTGATCGGTTGTGGCTTTTTTGATATGTGGCTGAATTTTAGAAAATTGGAAGCCCCCGGCAATAGTTGAAACTGTTAGTATAGATCGAGGATCTCAAAGAAGACACCCAGCTGACATGAAGGGTCAGGCTTAAATTAAATATGCCACCTGAAGCCATGGCGGCAACAGGGGAAGGAGGAACCCATAATGCGCGTCATTCTCAAAGAAACCATCGAGTCCCTCGGTATTATCGGCAGTGAAATCGAGGTAAAGAACGGCTATGCCCGTAATTATTTGCTGCCCCAAAAGAAGGCGGTGTCCGCAACACCCCAAAATCGCAAACTTCTCGAACAGGAAAAGACAAAGGTCGAACTGCAGATCGCTAAAGAACGGGGCATTGCCGAGGAGATGGCCAAGCGCCTGGAAGGTGTATCGGTCACCATCCCTGCCAAAGTCCATGAAGAGGACCGGCTATACGGATCGGTCACAGTGCGTGAGGTACTCGATGCCCTGCTAAAACAGGAGATCCAAGTAGAGCGCCGCATGATACTGCTCAAGGAGCCGATAAAATCCTTGGGAACCTACCAGGTGCCGATCCGGGTCTATAAGGAAGTGGAGCCGGAGATTACCGTTGAAGTTGTTCCTGAGTCTTGAGGTGGACATTATTGGTCCGGGTCAAGCCAACGTCCCTCGATATGGCTCCACATGCCTGAAATGCCTGAAATGCGCTAAAATGCCTAAAATGAGCGGATCCTGTTCTTTTTAATTTTAGGCATTTTAGGCAGTTATAATTTTTGGCAGTTGCCCCAATTGATCTCCCTGGTCGGTTAAGTTATATACACACCCATCAACCCCACTACCGACAGAACCGCCATGGCCATCCACCCGTCCGAAAAACAAATCGATCCTTCGCTCCGACATGTGCCCCCCCAAAACCTGGAGGCCGAAGAATCGTTGCTGAGCGCGGTTCTTATCGATAACACGACGCTGCTCGACATCATCGAGGTTCTGTCTCCGGATGACTTTTACCGATCGGCCCATCAAAAGATTTTTGAGGCCATGGGCGAACTGTTCACCCGCAATGAACCGGTCGATCTGGTGACGCTAAAGAACATCCTCGAAGAGAAGGGGCACCTTGAAGCCGTGGGCGGAGCCAGTTACCTGGCCAAACTCGTGGAGGTCGTGCCGATCGCCATCAACGCCCGGCATTATGCCAAGATCGTTTACGACAAGTCCGCCCTGCGGAACCTGATTGCCAAATCCAACGAAATCGCCAAGCGCTGTTTTGAAGACGGCGGCAATGTGGATGCCCTCATCGACTTTGCCGAGAGCGCGATTTTCATGATCGCAGACAGCAAGAGTACCCAGACATTTCAGCCCATTAGCAAGATTGTCGAGCGTAACATCGACACCCTTGAGGAGCGGCAGGGAAACAAGGCGCTGGTGACAGGCATTCCCTCCGGGTTTATCGATTTGGATCATCTGACCTCCGGATTTCAGGATTCCGATTTGATCATCATCGCCGCCAGGCCAAGCATGGGCAAAACAGCACTGGCCTTGAACATTGCGCGGAATGCAGCCGTCGATACCGGTGTTCCGGTGGCCATTTTTTCTCTGGAAATGTCCAAGGAGCAGCTCTCCCTCAGGATGCTTTGCTCGGAAGCCAAAGTCGACTCATCCCGCCTGAGAAGTGGTTTTTTCAGCCAGGAGGACTGGGTGAAACTCACCGATGCGGCCGGCACGCTTTCCGAGTCGCCGATTTTTATCGATGACTCGGCAAGCATCTCCGCCATGGAAATCCGGGCCAAAGCCCGGCGTCTCAAGATGGACAAGGGGCTCGGCGTTGTTATTATAGATTACCTGCAGTTGATGAGAGGACCGGTCACCGCCGAGCGCCGGGATCTTGAGATTTCAGAGATTTCCCGTTCACTGAAGGCACTGGCCAAAGAACTGAGCATTCCGGTGGTCGCCCTGTCTCAGCTGAATCGAAAGCTGGAGGAACGAAGCGACAAACGCCCTCAACTGTCCGATTTGAGGGAGTCCGGCGCACTGGAGCAGGACGCCGACCTGGTCGCCTTTATCTACCGGGATGAGGTTTACAACAAGGACGAAAACAACCCCAACAGGGGTATCGCGGAACTTCTTTTGAAAAAACAGCGCAACGGCCCAACCGGGGAGATAAAGCTGGCGTTTCAGAATGCATATACACGGTTTGATAATTTGAGCACGCGAAAATGAAAAAGCTCCACGGAAATATCCGGGGGTTGAAGGCCAACCAGTTACGAAAACTCGAAAAACTGTATCGACGCCGTATCCCGCCGCAGTACCCCATCACTACCGATCTTGTCCGGGAAATAAGCCATCTGTCCAAAGACATCCGCCGTCAAGTCGGGCTTCTCATTAATCGCAGCGGCAAGATAGACTATGTTATCATTGGAGACCGTCAGGGTATTGTCATCCCGGACATCAGTCACTACCGCATCGCTCCCGGGCGCCTGAGAGGTCTGCGCTGTGTGCATACGACATTCACGGTGGATGGTCTCTCCCAGGACGATCTGACCGACCTGGCCCTGCTCCGGCTGGATCTTATGGCCGCCGTGACCCTGGCCGAGGGCCTCGAACCAAAAATGGTGCACATGGGTCATCTGTTGCCGGTGGATCGAAAGGGTGAGGGGTTTGAAATCCTTCCCCCACAAAATCCCTTCGATTTGGATATTGGATGCCTTGAGCTGATCCGGTCTCTTGAAAGCGAGATGGGCCATCTGAAGAAAGCTCAGGCCGCCGACGGGACAGAACGGGCGTTGCTGATTAGCGTAACCACACGATCTCGAGCAGAGGCGGAGGATTCCCTCGAAGAACTCAAAGAACTGGCCGGATCCTGCGGGATTCAAGTCCTTGGAACCGTGTTGCAGCAGCGGAGAAAGGTGGATCCGCGTTTTCTTCTCGGTACCGGTCGGCTTCGAAACCTGATTATCGAGACCCTTCAGAAAGGAGTGACACTGCTGATTTTCGATCGGGAATTGACTCCGGCACAAATACGCTCCATTACGGACCTGATCGATCTGAAGGTCATCGACCGGACCCAGCTCAGCCTCGATATCTTTGCCCAACGGGCACAGACCCGGGAGGGAAAGCTCCAGGTTGAGTTGGCTCAGCTGAGATACCTTCTTCCGCGGCTGGTTACAAAGAATACGGCCATGTCCCGCCTCACCGGTGGTATCGGGGGCCGAGGTCCGGGAGAGACAAAACTGGAGATCAATCGGCGACGGGTCCGCAAGCGCATCGGCCGACTGGAAGCCGCACTGACCGATGTCAGCCATCACCGAAACCGCCAGAGAGCACGGCGAGACAAACGACGCCTTCCGATCGTTTCCATCATCGGCTATACCAACGCGGGCAAGTCTACATTGCTCAACACACTGACCCACAGCCGCGTGCTGGCGGAAGAACGGATGTTTGCCACTCTGGATCCCTCCAGTCGCCGCCTCAGATTCCCGAGAGACATTGAGGTGATCGTTACCGATACGGTTGGTTTTATCCGCGATTTGCCCCGTGATCTTATTTCAGCGTTTCGTGCCACCCTCGAAGAGCTGACCCATGCCGATCTGCTGGTTCATGTGATCGATATCCATAATCCGAGATATGAGGATCAGATCGAATCGGTGGAGACCATTCTGAACGACCTGGACCTGCAGCATATTCCTCAGATTCGGGTACTGAATAAAATAGACCTGATCGATCCGGAAGAGGCCGCCGCCCTGGCGCGGCGATTGGACGGTGTTTTGATCTCAGCGAAAACCCCGCGGACGCTGACCGGGCTGGTGACCCGGGTGGCCCGTACCATCGAGGCAGGCCGCTCCTCGTCCAGCTGGGCAGACAGGGATGCATCGTTAACCCGTCATAGGGTGGCCTGACCCCGACACATATCTTATGGTTGACGTGACAGGGTCAAAAAAGTTAAAAATAGGTTTACATGGATTTGGACCACATACGACGTACCGCTGTAGCGGCCGCACAAGAAGGTGCGGCCGTCCTGCATTCCCGCCTGGGCCGCCTGTCCGACATCCAGAAAAAGAGCCCGACGGATCTGGTCACCGAAGCCGACAAAGCATCCGAGAAACGGATCGTCGCGATTATCCGTTCGGCGTTTCCAGACCATGGCATCTTGGCCGAAGAAAGCGGGATGAACGGTGCGGCGACGAGCGCCCAGTGGATCGTCGATCCATTGGACGGAACGACCAATTTCGCCCACGAACTGGGCGTTTTCTCCGTTTCCGTGGCTTTCCGGATGGATGGCGATGTGGCCGTCGGTGTCGTGTTGGATCCCATGCGGGGGGAGCTGTTTTGGTCGGTGACGGGTGAAGGCGCCTGGCTGAACAACCGCCGGGTTTCCGTATCTCAAACCAACAGCGTTGCGGACAGTCTTCTGGTTACAGGCTTCCCATATAATTTCAAAGAGGATCTGGATGCGATTATGCTCCGGTTCACAAACTGCCTAAGGGCTGCTCAGGGGATGCGCCGGCCGGGATCGGCAGCTCTGGATCTCTGCTATGTGGCTTGCGGTCGCTTTGACGGGTTCTGGGAGCAGCAGCTCAAGGCTTGGGATACCGCCGCCGCTCTGCTCATCGCGACAGAGGCCGGAGCACGGATCACCGGCTTTCAGAATCAGCCGTACATGCCCGGAGACCGGGATCTTTTGGCCACCAACGGCCGCATTCACCGTGAGATGATATCACTGATGTCTCTGAAGGGATCAGCATGAAAAACAACAATCTACTGAACAAACGTTTTGATGAGCACATGGGATGTTTCGGCAGTTTCGATATCGAAGACACCATTTGCAAATCTCTCTGTGCCCTGCGCATCAGCTGCTGTATCGAACGGGACCATGCCGAGCGGATGGAAATTTTGGAGGATCTCGTAGAATCCGAGGACTTTCTAACCCGGTACCACTAATAAAATCGCTGCACGATTTTATGAATTATTTTTTAACATAGAGAAAGGTAGGTTCAGGGGGCAGCGTGTAGTGCCCGAAAGTGGTTGTCTGAGGAAGAAGATCACAACTGTAAACATGGAAACGGCGGTCGACACATCGACCGCCGTTCTTTTTGCTGTATATCCCGTCACTTAAACGTGATTACTTTCTACCGATGGCGGGTTGGGGAAAACCATATCAGATAACTATTTTTATTTAAGCGACATCGTCGCGTTTCATAAAATCGCCGAGCGATTTTATTAGAACTTGCCGGCCTCCAGCTTCTGGCAGAGAAACTCCACCTGCCGTCGCAGCTGGCTGTCCTCTCGCATTCCCTTTTCAATACGTGCGATGGCATGCAGCGCCGTGGCGTGGTAGCGGTTGAAACTCCTGCCGATCGCCTGAAGCGATTGATCCGTGTATTTACGGGCCAGAAAAATGGCCAGTTGGCGAGGTTTGACAACGGATTTCTTTCGGGAACGGGAAACCAGGTTGGCTTCGGAAACGTGGTGGTGCCGGCAAACCAGTTTTTTGATGGCACCGATGGTGATGGATTTCCCCTGGCGAACAATTGTTTTCACGACGGTTTCGGCCAGCTGAACATCTATCGGAGAACCTAGAAGAGAAGATTTGGCCGCGACACCGATCATCCCTCCTTCGAGTTGGCGCACGTTCTCGGTCAGTTCTCCGGCCAGATACATAATAACGTCATCCGGAAAACTGTAGCCGTTTCTCTGGACTTTCTTTTTGAGGATGCGGATACGTGTGTTGAAATCCGGCTGCTCAATGGTCGATATCAGGCCACAGGCTAGTCTGGAGCGCAGTTCGCTTTTTAGTTTGGGAATCTCCGTGGGAGGGTATGAACTGGAAAAGATAATTTTCCTGCCGGAGTCGATTAAGGCGTCCAATGTCAATGCCAGTTCGATCTGAGTCCGTTCTTTTCCGCTGAGAAACTGAACATCTTCAAGCAGGAGCACATCACACTGGCTTCGGTACTTCTCCTTGAAGCGGTCGATATTATCGTGCCGAAAGGCCTGGACCATTTCGTTGGTGAAATCTTCGGCTGTAACATAGTAAACCCGCTCGGAGGGATGCTCTGTCAGGATTTGTCGCCCAACGGCCTGGGTCAAATGGCTTTTACCCATTCCGGTGGCGGCAAGAAGAAATAGGGTCGACTGCTGTGTACCTCTCCCCGAAGCCAATGACAATGAAGCAGAATACGCCAGGTCACTATTTCCGCCGACGACAAAGTCATCGAACGTAAAATCTTTTCGAAGAAGTCTCCCGCTATGGGGTCGGAGATTCAGATTCGGCAACGGAAGTTGCATATGATTATTCTGTGCCATCTGAATCCGTCCGATTCCATCGGAGACATCGAACGTCACCTTTAAGGAACGGCCGCTTACTTTCTGTAGTTCTTCTTCGATAATCTGAGAGTAATTGTCGAGGACGCGCCGCTTTGAAAAGCTGTTGGGGCAGGAGAGTACCAGCTGATCCTCTTTGGTTTCCACGCACTGTATCGGATCGATCCACATCCGGTAGCTATGGTTGGGTAAACGTGTTTTAATGATTGTTTTAATGTCGTCCCAAACTGCCTTCATTGATTATCCAGAGTCGGTTTTTAAAAAAATAAAAATCCTTGAGCCGCTCGCTGCAAGGGTCATTTTCGGAGTATGGTTTCGAAATAAATCGGTTTGGAAGAATTACATCAGGTTTTGTGACATGCGTCAAAGGTCAGGCTGGTTTTTAAAGAAAAACCGGAATGGTGTCAAACCCAATGAAAGAGGGTTTCACAACCATATCCTAATGAATCACTAACATAATTAAAGCTACTGTTTTTATTATTATATTTTAATTGTACCATTCAATTGGCTTGAAATATTAGGTTTTTTAAACAAAGAGTTTTATTAGGTATTTTAAGTAGATCGAAAGTTTTTGACAGAATATCAACAAATCGACACTCTTTGAAAAACTTTATATTTCTTCTAAATTCTTTGATTTTTAAAAAAATATGTTCCGTTATCACTACCGGGAGGAAGCTGCTCCTGGAGCCTTACGGGCCGGGGAAGAATTCTATTTGAAATCTTTCCGCCGGGTCTGTAAATTATCCTGACTTTCATAACAGGATCTGATGGAAGGTATAATTAAGTGAAATTTGTCACACTTTTTTCTTCACCCCGACCGTAGAAGAGAGAGATAACAACGGACGTTTATGGATCAACCCAGCATCGTCATACGAGGAGCCCGGCAGCACAATCTCAAAGGTATTGATCTGGAATTGCCGCGGAACCGCCTGATCGTGATTACCGGATTGTCCGGATCCGGCAAGTCAAGCCTGGCATTTGACACTCTGTATGCTGAAGGTCAGCGCCGGTATGTGGAGTCCCTGTCTACCTATGCCCGCCAGTTTTTGGAGCGTATGGAAAAACCCGATGTAGATCACATCGTGGGCCTGTCACCGGCAATCGCCATCGAACAGAAAACGGCCGGACACAATCCACGATCCACGGTGGGAACAGTCACGGAAATATACGACTACCTCCGCCTGCTGTACGCCAGGGTGGGAATTCCCCACTGTCCCCAGTGTGGCCGACCCATCGAGTCCCAAACTCTGGATCAGGTCATCGACATCATCCTGGCACTTACCGAGGGTACCCGGATGATGATCCTGGCCCCGATGACCAGGGAGCAAAAAGGGGATCACCGGAAATTGTTGAGCCGCTTGAGACGCGACGGTTTCGCTCGTGTCCGGATAGATGGCGTTGTTACCGAAATTGAAGCAGTCGATAAGCTCGATCCGCGTAAACAACATTCACTGGAGGTGGTGGTCGATCGGCTGGTCGTCCGCCCCACCATTCGAAACAGGCTTGCGGATTCACTGGAACTGGCCGCCTCTCTGGCCGAGGGGCATCTCATCGTAGATGTTGACGGTGACAATCCAATCCTCTTCAGCGAGACGGCCATGTGCTCCCAATGTCAAATCCGCTTTGACGAACTGACACCGGCCAGCTTTTCGTTTAACTCACCCCAGGGTGCGTGCACCACCTGCGACGGGTTGGGTTCGGTCAACGAGTTCGATCAGGACCTCATCATTCCCAACCAGCAGCTCTCCCTTCGTGAGGGGGCCGTGCTCCCTTGGGCACACCGGAACTCCATGCATTTTGTTGAATTTCTGGACGCATTGACCCGGCGATATGGGACCGACATCTATACCCCTTATAAAGATCTCCCTGAACGATTTAAAGAGGTCCTTCTGTTTGGTTCAGGGACGGAAGAAATCCCTTTTTACTTTGAACAGGGCAACCGCCGCTACACGAACAGCCGGCCCTTTGAGGGACTTGTTCCCAACCTTCAGCGGCGGTATACGGAAACAGCCTCTGGAAAATCCAGGGAAGAGATACAACGATACATGACTTTTCACCCATGTGCCGAATGCGGTGGTTCCCGGCTTAAAAAAACAAGTCTGTTTGTCCGGGTTGGCGGGCTTGCCATTCATGAAACCACGGCACTGCCGATATCCAGGGCTCGGGTGTTTTTATCCGAACTCGAAATATTCGGTAGGAAGGGCGTCATTGCCGACCGTATTATTCGGGAGATTCTCGAGCGTCTCACGTTTTTGGAAAATGTCGGTCTCCAATACCTGACCCTGGATCGATCGGCACACACCCTCTCCGGAGGTGAAAGCCAACGCATCCGTCTGGCCACACAGATCGGTTCGAAACTCACGGGTGTTCTATACGTTCTGGACGAACCAAGCATTGGACTTCATCAGCGGGACAATCAACGATTGCTTCAGACATTGCTGCATATGAGGGACCTGGGGAACACGGTACTGGTGGTCGAACATGACGAAGACACGATTCGCAAATCGGATTTTGTGGTCGACATGGGCCCCGGTGCCGGCATCCACGGCGGTGAGGTGGTCTTTGCCGGCACCCCGGATGAATTGATTGATGCCCCCCACTCCTTGACAGGTCAATATCTAGCGGGCAAACGGCGCATCGAACTGCCGTCGACGCGACGACCTGCAGGGAAGCACTCACTGCTGCTCAAGGGCGCATCAAAAAACAACCTCAAGCAGATCGACGTGGGTTTTCCCCTGGGATGCTTTATTTGTGTCACCGGGGTGTCGGGATCCGGAAAATCGACCCTGGTAATCGACACGCTCCATCAGGCGCTTTCCCAGCGGCTTTACCACTCGCGTATCCAGGCAGGCGCCCATAGTGATGTAACAGGCATCGAACACATCGACAAAGTCATCCACATCGACCAGTCCCCCATCGGGAGAACCCCCCGCTCCAATCCCGGAACCTATACGGGCGTGTTTAACTTCATTCGGGATATGTTTGCCAGAACGCCCGATTCCCGCATGCGGGGCTACAAGCCCGGGCGCTTTAGCTTCAATGTCAAGGGCGGCCGATGTGAAGCTTGTGGTGGCGACGGTATTCTCAAGATTGAGATGCATTTTCTGCCGGATATCTTCGTCACTTGCGATGTCTGCCACGGGAAACGGTACAATCGGGAAACGCTGGAGATCCGATACAAGGGGAAAACAATCGCCGATGTTCTGGACATGACAGTCAACCAAGGGTTGGCGTTTTTCAAGAACATTGGCGCCATCCGAACACGACTGAAGACACTGGTCGACGTCGGCATCGGTTACGTCCGACTCGGACAGCGGGCCACCACACTCTCCGGTGGTGAGGCCCAACGGGTGAAGCTGGCCCGGGAGTTAAGCAAGCGGGCCACTGGAAGAACATTCTACGTCCTGGACGAGCCGACCACCGGGCTGCACACCGACGACATTCGAAAGCTTCTTGAGGTGCTCAACAAATTGGTGGATGCCGGTAACACAGTGGTCGTCATTGAACACAATCTGGATGTGATAAAAAGTGCCGATTATCTGATTGACCTTGGACCTGAGGGGGGAGAGCGGGGCGGAGAAGTGATTGGTACTGGCACTCCCGAAGAGATCGCCAAGCTGCCCGACTCCTACACGGGGCAGTATCTGAAGAAAGTATTGAACTCGCCTGCTTCAGCAAATCGGTTATCTGAAAAACTCCAGTAGCATTACTTCACCGCACGGAATTCTGGCAATCGCTATAACAGCCTTGAGCGGTGTAGCGCTTTTAAATTTAGATCGTTTCCAGAAAATTCAGGCTGGGATCAGCAGATATGGCAAAAAAAACGGGGGCGGCCGCGATGCGGCGAGCCCCCGTTTTAATCTTTCGCAAGATGCTGGCTCTATCCGCCGTGGGTGAACAGCCCTGCGATGGCTCCTGCCTGGGGATGCGCATAGATCAGAATCAGCGCAATAACCAGTGCGTAAATACACAGCGACTCGATCATGGCAAGACCGATCAGCAGGGTCACGGTAACCTTACCGGAAGATTCGGGATTGCGGGCAATACCTTCGACAGCTGAACGAAGGCCGATACCCTGTCCGATGCCGCAACCAAAAGCAGCAATGGCGATTCCGAAACCAGCGGCGGTTACCGCAGCAATGAAGAATTGTAAGGCTTGTGCTTCCATACTCTACTCTACCTCCTTTAGAATGATGTTAACGGCTTCTTCCCTTATCCCATGATTGACATTCGGTTGTATGGGCAAAATTAGTGGGCGTGCTCCATGGCACCACTGAAATACATGATCGAAAGCAGGAAAAAGACAAACGCCTGCACCAGCGCCACGAAAATGCCCAGGGCCATAATCGGCAGCGGCGCAAAAAAGAGGCCGGCCAGGGCAAACAGAATGGTGAGCACCAGTTCGTGTCCCATCATGTTCCCAAAGAGACGGAAAGAGAGGGACAGAATGCGGGCGGCATGACCGATCAGTTCGATCGGCAGAATGATGGGAATCATCCACCAGACAGGCCCGATGAAATGTTTGTAGTAATTGGCACCGTGATATTTTAATCCGATGATGTGGGTGAAGATCACCACGACCAGGGCCATGGAAAGTGTCGTGTTGAGGCTGGCAGTGGGCGGAAAAAACCCGGGGACCAGACCGATCAGGTTGCACACAAAAATATAAATAAAGATCGTGGCCACCAGCGGAAAAAGCCAGCGTGACTCTTCTCCAGCGACATCGACCATGAACTCCTCAATGCCGCTTAGCAGGATTTCAAAGAAGTTCTGCCCCTTGGTTGGAATCATGCTGACGCCCTTGGCGGCCAAAGCCCCCAGGACGATAAGCAAAATCATCACGAACCAGGAATAGATCACCCAGGGGTAACTGTGGGCAAAATGCCCGAGTCCGATCACCTCGAACAGCTTGACGAGAAATAGATAGGGATGTTCCACCTTACACGGCCTCCTTCAAGATGAGTTTTGTCACTTCGCACAATGTCGCCAGCATGATGCTGGCCACCACGATGGAGAGCCCCATAAACAGGCCCAGTGGGTCCACAATTCGGTTTGCGATCAATAAGAAAATGATAACGCCGCTAATGGTAAAGCGGACATAATACTTTGCGAGTATTCTGTGGTGAGATGCCAGGTGGGGTGGTGTCAGAGCTTTTTTGAGGGTGCGGGAGAGAAGATGGAAGTTGACGGTGACAATCAGCCCACCGAAAGCAACCCCCCGGAAGAATGCCGGAGAGAAAACCAGCGCCCCGATAAGACTGGCCAGAACGAGCAGAATCCAATTCGTGCGCGTGATAAATTGCAACAGACGCTGTTGAATCGTCAACGGCGAACCCCTTCCCCCTTCAAAATTTTCGCGATTTCTTGATGGCCAATCCGAGGTTCCGAAACCCGGCGGCAATCCCCAATGCAAGAAACACGAACTTCAAATAAGGATGCGTATCAAAGCGATTATCCAGATAAATGCCGATGAACAGGCCGATAAAAATCGAAAGTGCCATCGACATCCCGATGCTGGCGTAATACGCATATTCCCTGAGCTGGCGCCGGGTTTCTCGTTTCATTGGAGATTCATACCTTCGAAATCCAGCACGCCCAAAAACACGACCGGAAAGACCGCCGATCCTCTAACACAGGAATTTGCCGAAGTCAACGTTTTATCAAATCGTTCCAAGATTTCATAACCTCTTGGCACTGCCGGACCAGAAATTTATTTTTTATAATAAAAACAATATGATATAAATAAAGCTCTCCGCAGCTCCGCTGAGCGGGATTTCCGCTTTGCTACAACAAGCTGCGGGGTATCGAAGAGGAGGATATCTATTCTTACCCCCCTCACCCTAACCCTCTCCCACCGCGGGGAGAGGGAACCAAAGGACACCCTGCAGCAAGCTACAGGGAATTATCAAGTTAAACCCACGACGCGGCGAACATCATGGGAATAGATCCTGTCTATAAAGTGTGGATCTGGTTATCGGGCAATCCCGCCGACGGCGGAACTACGGGTTTATAAACACGGTTGTGGGATCATTCTATAAAATGATCTTCCGGGCATCAAACACCGGGCCATCCCGGCAGGCATGCAGATACCCCTCGTCGCTGTCCCGGCGTTTTACGGCACACCCCAGACACACCCCCATGCCGCAGGCCATGGCGGTTTCGATGGATATCTCGCATCGGATCGAATGGGCCTCGGCAACATCGAGAATACACCGAAGCATGTCGATCGGACCGCAGGCGTAGACCACATCCGGCCGATGTTCCCGAACAGCCAGTTCAAACGGATGGGTGATAAAGCACTGGTCCCCGGCACTGCCGTCATCGGTGGTCACCGTAATCGGGAGTTGCCGTGCCTCAAAGAATTCCCGGCACAGCAGTTCCTCCTCGGATCTGCCGCCGAGAAACACGAAGAGGCCATCCAGGCTTCTGCGTTTTGTTTCAAGCGCACGGACCAGAAACGGCATGGGGGCAACCCCGATACCTCCGGCGACCAGATATATCCGTTCAGAGTCACCCGTCACCGTATAACCCCTGCCGAGGGGACCGAAGATATCGACCCGGGCGCCTTTCCGGTAGGTGGCAAGGATTCGGGTTCCCTTGCCGACAATCCGGTAAAGCAGCTCGACCGTGACACCGCCGTCGGCCTCCACGGTACATTGGTGAATGGAAAACGGCCGCCGCAACAGGGGTGTGGTATCCATTGACGTACGGACCATGACAAACTGCCCCGGTCGTGCCGAACCATATCCGGCGTCGCACGCCAGCCCCATGTGGACGCAATCCAAGCCAATGACCCGGTTCCACAATACCTTTGCCTCTTGAAGGATCATGGGTTCCCTATTCGGTTGGCCCGTTCGCCCGTTTGCCCGTGTGCCCGTCGACCGGTTTGCCGGTTTGCCGGTTGGCCGGTGGCACACGTCATGTACAGACTTCGGGCAGCTTCATTTGTCCTGCACGGTGGGAACTGATTCGTTGTTCTTCGACCTTTTATCGAATTACGATTTCCAACTTCCGTTTGGCCAACAATGCCTTTGACCGGCAAACCGGCAAACCGGAGAACCGGCCAACTTTAGACAACGCCGCGAAACCGGTTATAACCCGGTAGCCGGTCAAAGCCACACCCTCCTCGCAATCTATCTCAAGCCAATGACGGCCGCAAACCGGCCGGTCTCGCCCTCTCCCCGATAGGAATAGAATAGATCCGTTCGACACCGGGTACAATATCCCGAAACGACCACCTTCGTTGCCGACAGGCCGGCTCCGACAAGCTGGTCTTTGCTGATGGCCCAGAAGTCAAAATGATCCCTGTTGTCCTTGTAGCGCCAGAAATCCGGGGGGATCTCGGTGCGGTAATGAATAAACTCAGAACAACAGGGACCCAGAGACGGGCCGATGGTGGCGACCATGTTGGCGGGCCGGCAGTCGTATTCCCGGCGCATGACCTCCACGGTGCGGCCGATGACGTTCTTGAGGCTGCCCCGCCACCCCGAGTGGATGTCGGCGACGACGCCCCGGTGCGGATCGAAAATAAACACCGGTTGACAATCGGCCACCTGGATGACGAGCAAATAACCGGCCCGATCTGTCACCATGGCGTCCGCTATGGGCGGTGCGACATCTGACATCCCTTGCCGGCCGGCACCATCCCTGACCGCCCACACCCGCCGGCCATGACGCTGCCGGGCGAAAACGAGACGATCCGCACCCAGACATTGGGCAATCTGACGCCGGTTCTGCTTCACCTGGGTATCGCCGTCCCCAACCCCGTAGCTCACGTTCAGGGATGCCTGGGCACCCCGGCTTGTTCCCCCCAACCGGGTAAATACCCCATGCAACAGCTCGGGATATGCTTTCAGGGCCGGGAACTGCATGAACATCAGGCCGCTCTTCCGTTGAAGCATCATTCCCCGGGTCCCGTTTTTCCCGAGTACCTCTCGAGGATACGCCGGATAATCATCGATGTGGAAATCCCGGGCACCAGGCGGATGCGTTCAACCCGCCCGCCGGAGGACGTGACAAGATCCCCTCCGATGATGTCCCGTTCTTCCCAGTCGGCCCCCTTGACCAGAATATCGGGTGACACCGCCCGGATAAGCTCGTAGGGATCCGGATCGTCGAAAAAGGTAATGTAATCGACGCAGGAAAGCCCGGCAAGCACCTCGGCCCGCTGGTCTTGGGCGACAAGGGGTCTGCCGCTGTCCTTGATGCGCCGAACCGAATTATCGGAGTTCAGCCCGATGACCAACACGTCGCCAAGGGCTTTTGCTTCCGTCAGATAACGGACATGCCCTGCATGGATCAGGTCAAAACACCCGTTGGTGAATACGATGGACTGACCGGATTTCCGATGGGATCGGAGCCGCTGGACCACCTGCTCGGCTGTCAGTATTTTTTCAACGGACATAGGCTAATATGCATATACTAAAAACCCGACGATGTCACCCTGAGCCCGTTTTAGCACGCGGAGTAAGGGAATTCGGTTATCCAATATTTCCTGGATTCAGGATACAATATACAAGATGCATTTTGTATCTTGAGACCTGAATCATGTAACCTTGCATGCAGAATCCAGTATCCAGCATCAAGCATCCCGTTCCCAGTACCCAATACCCATCACATCGCTCTCGCCAGGGTCAGCACATCGACGCGCCGGGCCCCGCCGTCGAGCAATACACGGGCGCACTCAGCCACTGTGGCGCCGGTGGTATACACATCGTCAATAAGCAAGACGTTCTTGGATGCCAACGGCGGTCGACCCTGCAGGGAAAACGCCCCGCATATGTTTGCCCGCCGCTCTTTTCTCCTGAGGCCTGTCTGGGATCTGGTCCAACGGGTCCGGACGAGCCAATCGGTCGAGGGCTCGGTGACGGCCGCCCAGTCGGCATTGTGCGGCCAGTGGCGGATGAGCAGGCATGACTGGTTGAATCCCCGCTGCCGTAGTTTCTTCGGGTGAAGCGGCACAGGGATAACCAGATCGATTTCGTTGGAACGCCAATGCCGTTGGAGGACAGCATACATAAGGCTCCCGAGGGGCCGGGCCAGAAATGTTTTGTGATGGTATTTGAAGCTATATACGACCCTGAGCAGGGCCCCTTCGTAGGCACCCCAGGCACGCGCTTTATGAAATGGTTTCCTGTCTCCAATACATTCCCCGCAGACATGGTCTCCAGTGTTCCGGCTGGAAAACATCCGCCCGCATCGTGGACAAATGGGTGATTCAAGGGGGCGGCATTGGCCGAAACAGTCGGGGCACAGATAGGAAGATAGAACATGATGGTTATCGAAACCGGATGCCAGGAAGCGATCCCGTTGCGGCGATGAGCCCAGAAACGATCTGCAGACAATACACTGCCTGGGAAACAGCACCTCATCGATGGACGTCACGAGCTGCTTCCAGAATGGCATATGAGTTGCGCTCAGAACCGTTTCAATCATTGGAAACCACCCTCGGCGGCAGACAAATTTTAGATCTTGGCCCGCCCTGTTGCTGTCACTTCCATGGCCGATATTGCAATGCATCAGCTTATGGGTGTGTGTCCATATGCGGGCACGTGGAAGTTAGACGGGTTTATGAACCAGCTTATTTCTCTGGCGATAGGCCTCATACATGGCCACCCCCCCGGCCACGGATGCATTTAGCGAACCCACCGGGCCGACCTGGGGAACGGCAAGAAGATGATCACAATGCTGTTTCACCAAAGGCCGGACGCCTCTTTCTTCACCTCCGATCACCAGAGCCACGGGGCCTGTCAGGTCGACTCGGAAAAGGTCTTCGGCACCCCGGCTATCGAGCCCTACAATCCACATGCCACGTTCCTGCATGGCCGACAGGGCCCGGCTCAGGTTGGTCACCCGGGTGAGCCGACAATATTCCAGGGCGCCTGCAGAAGCTTTGGATACTGCCGGCGTTGCCGAGGCGGATCGGTCCTTGGGAAGCACGATCACGTCGATTCCGGCACAGAGCGCGGTCCGTAGCAGGGCGCCGAGATTATGAGGGTCCTGGATACTGTCGAGCACTAACCAGAAGGGAACCGGGTTGTCCGCTGATACGGCAGGTAGCAGACCGTCGAAGCCGGTGTAGGGGAACGGCGCCGCATGGGCACAGACACCCTGATGCCGTGGAGTACCGGCAAGAGTTCTTAACCGATCCACGCCGATTTCGACCACCGGGATACCCCTGGCTTCGGCCCTTGCCGCAACCACCTGAATGCGCCGGGAGCGCCTCCCGGAGGACACATGGATTCTGATAATATCGCGCCGCCGAGCCTGAATGGCCTCAAGGACTGGATGGATCCCATAGAGTATCTCGGTCATGTTGCGGCCCTGTGGTATCGACCGAATCCGGCAATGTCACCGAAGCGGGGCTTTCATGAGACGCTCGGATCCTTCGGCCGGGACGGCGATGTATACTGCCGGATGACGTTGCAGAGCTGAGTAATCGCCTCGGGCAGGTGGTCGTTGATGATGATGTGACGATAGATATGCCGCTGATTGATTTCTTCTTCCGCCGCAGCGAGCCGCTTTTTGATGGTCTCCGGGCTGTCCGCGCCGCGGGTTTCGAGCCGTTTTCTCAGCGCCGGAAGATCCGGGGGCATGATAAAGATGGTGATGCTGCCCGGGTAACGTTTCAGCAGTTGCCGGGTCCCCTGGACGTCAATATCGAGCAACACATCGTGCCCATGGGAAATCTCCTGGTCCAGGAAGGCGGCAGAGGTGCCGTAATAATGGTCGTGCACCCGCGCCCACTCCGCCCAATGCCCCGAGCGAATCCCCTCTTGAAAATTCTGACGGGAGATAAAATAGTAATCCTCCCCGTCTGTCTCCCCTTTTCGTGGCGGACGGGTTGTATGGGAGATCGAGTACCCGATATGGGGGAACTTCTCCCGCAACGCGCGTCCGAGCGTCGTTTTCCCGGCTCCCGAAGGTGCCGACAGTATAAAGATGTGCCCGCTTCCGGATTCCATGACCGTGTCCGGGCTACCGCTAAACCAAACGCATCTCTTGCATGATTGGTTTCAGCCGGATGCCCTGAGGGTTTCGTATCGCTGGGATATGGTCTCTGCCTGGATTGCCGACAGAATCACGTGGTTGCTGTCCGTGATGATAATCGCCCGGGTTCGCCGGCCATGGCTGGCATCGACGAGCCGCTTTTCTTCGCGAGCTTCGTCGCGAAGCCGCTTCATGGGTGAGGAATTTGGCGGGACGATGGCCACGACGCGCTCGGCCACCACAGTACTTCCGAATCCGATATTTAGCAGCGTCTGTTCCATATTCCCCCTGTCACTCAACGTTTTGAACCTGTTCTCTCAATTTTTCCAGCTCGGATTTCACGGATACGATGGTATGGGAGATGTCCGCATTACCCGCTTTCGAGGCCATGGTATTGAATTCTCTGTTGAATTCCTGGAGCAGAAAATTGAGTTTTCGTCCCACCGGTCCGTCTGCGCTCAGCAACGTCCGGAACTGGTGGAGATGACTCCTGGCCCGGACCGTCTCCTCGGAGATGTCGCTCCGATCGGCCAGTATGGCTGCTTCCTGGGATATTCTGGCCGGATCCAGTTCAATGATATCTTTTGTCAGTGTGGCGATACGATCCATTAACCGATTCCGATAAAAAACGGTTAAATCGGTTGCCGCCGATTCGATCCGATCGATACTGTTTTCGATAACGCTCAGCCTCTCCTTGAAATCCCGAAATAGAAAATCGCCTTCCCTTTCCCGCATGGCATTGAGCTGGATAAAAGCGTCCTCGAGACATGACTTCAGTGCATGCCATACCCGGTCCAGATCCCGCTCGATCTCGGCAGGTTTGATCACCCCCTCGGCGTGGGAAAGCATCTGAAGCGGTATGGCATCGTCAATATCAAAATGTTCCTTCAGCCGTAAGAGCGCCCGGTGATAGGCCTCTGCCCCGGCAAGGTTGATGTCGTAGGCAAACGCCTTCTCAGATTCATCTCTGATTTTGACATGCAGTTCTACCCTTCCGCGGTCCACAAATCCGGTGACTAAAGACTTGATTCTCTCTTCCAGACCCCGATAGCCATGGGGCACACGAAGGGCCAGGTCCAGGTGCCGACTATTATAGGATCTTACCTCGGCGGATGCCGTCAGTTGATCAACGGTCGCTTCCGACTGGGCGTATGCGGTCATGCTTCGGATCATCGATTACTCCACGGGCTGCAACGCATCGGTTTTCCCCTTTAAATCCAGCAGGTACTTCGACCGGACGTGTAACAGAAATTCCTGAATTTCCGGTTGGGCGTAATCCGGATAGGTCCATGGCAGGGTCTGAAAAGCACCCCGGGTAAAGATAAGCGTCAGGTCGGCATAAATGCCTTTGCCGACATATATCCGGTGTGTATAGTTTTTTCCGGTGGCTAACACAAAACGTTCCGGCAACATGTATCCGGGATCAAGATTGACCCGCCGTTGTGGGCCCTCCGAGAAGTGGGCTTCCAGACCATTGGTGAACAGCTTGATATCGGGAAGCCGTTCCTGGTCGACGTGTTCCCTGAAAGCCGCTACCCGTCGAAACAGGGGCCGCCCCATCTCCCGTTCATAGTACCGGGTGAGATCAAACGCCATCCAGGAGCTAATCACATCCAGCGGCCCGAATCGTTCTGTCAGCTTCCGGACCACCGGCGCCAACAAGGGCTTATGGTGGAGTACACATCCGATGACCAGTTTGGCCGACTGGGGCGGTCTGGGAGTGCTCATGGATACCCCTTGGAGATTCGTGGACCAGAACTGGCTCAGCCCTCGATCGGCGTGGCCTCGTCGATAAGCATGATAGGGATGTCGTCCCGGATTTCATAGAGCAGTTTGCACTGTTCGCAGATCAGCCCGTCTTTGGTGTCGTTCAGATAAATATCGCCCTTGCATTTCGGACAGGCCAAGATTTCCAACAATTCGTTACTGATTGGCATAAGTAACTCCAGGTAGACCGATAACATTGGGTACGCCGGCATCTCTAAAATCCGTGCCGGATGAGACATCATAACGTGACGCTGCAACTGCACTGGCTGCTCACGGCAAGTTACGCATTCTAAAACGGCGGACTCTTTTTTTCAATCTTGTTTTTCCGCTCCGCTGGATCCGGCGGGCACGCCTCGCATATTCCGGTTTGCCGTTACGACGTCGGCGTCCATGGGTCGTGAGTCGAGTTGCAGCAGGATTCCCGCCATACCAACAACCGTGTAAAACACCATATCCGTTACCGGAGTCAGACATTGTTCGAAGATCCCTACGACCAGCATCCCAACCATGGCGCCAACCAGACATTGGGCCCAAGCCTTGATTTCAACATCCTCTGATGATCGGATAAGATGGATGCACCCGTTAAAAAAAGATCCGATAAACAGACAAAAAAGAACCAGCCCCGGCCATCCGGTGCGTACCGCGATGCTTGCGAACGTCCCGTGAGGTTCTTTCGTGTGGGATTCCAGAATGCTTTGTTTCAACCGAAAACCGGCCGGGAGCCGCAGATTGTAGGCCGTATGGTCGATCCGCTTTCCGAAGATGTCGGTGCCAAATCCAACCCCTGTAATCGGGTAATCATTGGTCACATCAATTGTCATCAAGTTTAGACTGATTCGTACATTTTTCCGGATGGAATCTTCGTATACTCGAACAACGGTTATTGCCGCTGTCAACGCTATGAGTAAAATCAACACCAGAACCGTGGCAACCTTGTTACGAAAAAAGAGATACCCGCCGATACCGGCCATGAGGGAAATGATTGCCGATCGTGATTGCGTTGAGGCAGTGGCAACACATAAAATAAACAATCCCATGAACAACAGGATTTTGGTGGATGAGGCCTTCGAAAAAGAGAGGAGATGAAGGCCGAACACAAACGCAACCGTGGTGACGAAGGCGATCAGGTTTGTTGAGATTTCAGTCAGCCCTGATTGACCAAGCCGGTGTATCAATGGATGTTGTTCAAGCACATAGAAATAAACCAAAAGACCGCCCGACAGGAGACTGGCCGATACGAAAAAAATCACAGCCAGGTTTTTCAGCCTGGCTTTGGATGTGAAAAATATCAGTAGGGCGAAGTAATACAGAATATACTTGATGAGGTGGAAAAATACGTCGTGGAGTGAGGATTTCGGATCAAGGGAGAAAAAGGCGATCAAGAAGGCCCAGGCAGCAAAGATATATAAAAAAATTAGATGGCGATGCTGAAGGTGCACGGTGGTGCGACCTGTTGCGATGAATGCTGTCGCAACGGTTACCGGCAGGTAAAACAACGCTTCCTTGATGCTCGTTAAGAAAGGAAAGGGTATGAAAAAGATCGTTGCTCCCAACATCACTGCCGCGCTGTTATCAAGGAATCGGGTCCAAGGACCATCAGGTACGATCAAATTGGGAGATTGAGTCATGATCGGTTACGATTCTATCGGTGTTGCGGCACCCCGGATTTTCAGGCAGGCTTCTGTGTACTCTGCCTACCTGGCATGGTGACGCTTGAAATCTTCCCATGATAGGAATGGCAGTGCAGTAGTCCGCACAGCGGCCGTCTGGTTCTTTGTTAGGTTGCCGCCATAAGCTTCCGCAGCTTTGATGGACCGTCGCTGAAACGCACAAATACGCTCCAGCCGCCTCTGGCTGATGATAAAATCGGTGCTTTCCGGCTGAAGGCACCACTGCCTCAATTCGTTATGCCCCTGGTGAAACGCGATGTAGTTGCCGGACTTGACCCGCTTCAGCCGGCCAAAGGAAAACGCTGGATACAAAAGCTTTCGATGCGGTTCGAAGGGCCGGATGCCATAGACTTCGTATCCCATCCGAGAGAGGATTTGCAGCACACCTCTGTCGTTGTGGGTATTGTAAGGCAATGTTTCTATCAGAATCACGGGTGGATTCGAAGAACCCAGATAACGGGAAGCGCCTTTCAGCACCTCGATCTCGAAACCTTCCGTGTCCACTTTGAGCACGCCGAATCCTGGCGATATGCGGTTGTCCTCAATGAAGTCGTCAAGGGGCATCTGCTGGACAGACTCGGTATGCCCACTGTAGTCGGAGGCCTGGCTAAAATCATCACTCAAAGAACTGCCGCCGCTGCCATGACGGTGGATCTTGATGTGTGCTTTCCCGCGTTGCGATCCAATCGCGTATCGGAAGGCATTGATCCGCTCCTTGTAATGGTTGGCATCAATGGCAGCTTGAAACCGACGGAACGTGTCGGATACAGGCTCAAAAGCGTAGGCGTTAAACGGCGGATCGGCCGCCGCGGCCATTAACAGACTGTAAACGCCAACGTTGGCACCCACATCAAAAAACGTCTCCGCAAATTCAGCTGCCTTTAGCAGGAGCAGTGTTTCGCTGGTCTCACTGGACAGATACCCCTCGCTAATAAGGCTGCTTTCATCCCTGCAGCAAATGGAGACATAAAACCCGAACAGCGTCTCGACCTGAACCACTGATGGTGGAAACGCCACTGCCGGATCCTGGACCCAATCAACCGGTGTTTCATCTCGTTTCTTTATCAAAACGTCCATCATGGAGTTAAAACTGTTGGACGCGGCCAATGCCATTGGAGACGCCTTGAGGGCATTTTCCAGTTGCTCGATGTGCCGATAATAGTCCATCAGAAGGCGACTATCGGCCTCTATCTCACTCAGCGTGTTTTGATGATGTTTCAGGTATTCCATCGGCTCGAACCAATCCGTTTTCACAAAAATAGGGCCGATTGCGCCGGTTAAAATAGGCGATATTCGGGCCCGATTCCCAATGTTTGTCGCCGATTGCTTTCGGGTGCCAGATGTGCATGACCCGGGCGTGCGGGATGGCCGAACGACAATAAATGCCCGCCTTTACCAGCCGTATACCGAGATCCTCATCCTCACCGCCCCAACCGATGAAATTTTCGTCATATCCGTTGACGATTTCAATATCATTTTTAAAAATCGACAAGTGACCCCCAAGTCCCTGCTTCCGATGGCTTACGAGTCCCAAGCGCATCAAAAAAGTTCGCCGGTTGTATCGGCGATGCTGGATACGCAGTTCTCGATCCGGAATTTCACTGTACAGTTCGTCCATCAGGGCTTTTGAAACGACCGTTTGATGGACCCTTTCGGATTGCGTTTCCGACAAGTACTTGCAGGAGCCGGCCACAAAACGACCCGGTTTGGCATGCGCCACATGGGCCCGGACAGTGCCCGGAAGAATTAGAAAATCACAATCGAAAAAAATCAGGTAATCTCCCGTTGCGTTCCGTATGCCCTCATTTCGGGCGGCCGCGGCCCGAAAGCCTCTGTGTTCCTGCCACACATACCGTATGGGAAATTCATGGGCGGCGGTAATCTCTCTGGCCTCTTCGACGATCTCCGCGGATGAACCATCATCGACAATGACAACCTCGTCGAAGTCCTGCCGGGAAAATCGCAGGGAATCGAGACAGCATCGAAGATGCGAGACACGTTCATAAAAGCAGATAATTACACTAACCATCGGACCGGGGCAACCTCCTCAACGGAAGGTCAGCTTTCTCCATCGCCGTTTTAGTTTGAATCGGAACCGACGGGCACGCGCGGTCAAACTGCGCCGATACAGGGGTACCGTCACATCGGCCGCCACGCCATCCCCGCCGGGATGAGAATGTATGAGTTTCGCCAATAACGGAAACATTTGGTAATCATAAAGTAATCTTCGGCGAGCTTCCTCAAGAGCCGGCATGTGTTTTTCCCAGTACCCGGCGGCCATCACCTGTTTGATTTTTTCCAGACTCTCTGCGGGCCGATCGATATCGATGATCACCAAGGCTTCCTTTGGGAAATACTCCAGGATGTTGGGGCACCCGTAATAAAAGGGAACCGTCCATGACAGGAAACAATCGGCAATTTTTTCTGTCCATAAATCCTGGCTTACGGCATTCTCGATAGCAAGTGAATACTTGAAAGGGGCCAAGCCGTCCCACTTGTCCTCTATGTATCGAATCGCCTTGCCATATAGCTCCAGATCGATCTCCCCGTCCTGGAGAAGTTTTTCCAAAAACAGTCGCCGCTTGAAGTGCCCCGGCAGGTCCATGGCATCGCCCACAATCCAGGACAAGCGTTGCGTTTTCTGAGGTATGGGCGCGGCCACCAGCTCATCGAAGGTTTTGTTGACGTGCCAGGGAATCGCCGGCGGACATCGTACGTATCTGGGGTCTTCCCCCGGGATGTGATGGGTAAACACCCTATCGAAATGATCATGGCGTTCAATCAGCCAATCGGTGAAGCCGGGCTCATAGGGCTCCTGCATGAGAGCCCAAACATGTCCAGGGGGACAACGAACTTGGGTGTCGGTTTTCATCCGGTTGTTGAGTACAACGAGATAGTCGCAGGTCGGCACCGGGTCTAACACAAACCGAATCCCGTCCCACATGCCGCTCTGTCCAGGGGTTTGCCGCAGCAGGTCCGGCCAGTCCCAGTCTTTGAGGATACGAACCAGCGTCACAACGTGTTTCCTCCTTCGTTCCAGTGGGTCGATCGCGGCGGAATTTGCGGGTCAACTCTATCCGGGCCATTTAAGAGCGCTTCGTAAGCGCACGCCGTTGTCTCGGCAGCCTGCTCCCAGGAGCAGGCTGCCGCCGTCGCCCACGCGTTCCGAGCCATAGGTTCCCGGACATCCGGGTTCAGGAGCGTCTCGATCCGCCCGGCGACAGCCGCAGAATCGGTCCGGTCGACGACAAATCCGTTTTGCCCTTCGACAACCAGGTCCCGGGCGCCGACCGTCTGGCTGATAACCACCGGAAGAGACGCTGCCATGGCTTCAAGAACCACGAGACCGAAAGTGTCAAACCGGGAAAGCATGGCAAACAGGTCCGCAGCCAGATACACCTGCTCGATACCCTTTTCCCAGACACCGGCGAACCGGACATCGTCCGATATGCCGAAACCATCCGCCATATTCTGATATTTGCGGATATTCCCCTTACCGACAACCAGCAATTTAAGACCGGATTCGGGCCGCTGAGCACAGGCCATGGCCATGGCCGCCATCAGAAAATCAAGCCCTTTAATGTGAAAATTCATGCCCGCAAACAGAATGACGGTGTCGCTCCTGTCGAGCCCGAAACGCGACCGCACCTCCCGACGACACGCTTCCCGGTCGATTCTTTCGTATGGGTGGGTGTCGATGCCGGGATGGACCACTTGTACCAGAGGGGACGCGTCGGGGAAATAGTCGAAAAATTTCTCCCGGGCCAGAGACGAGACTGCCAGAATACGACGCAGGCCCGGATAATAAATGAGCTGCTGCTCGATCCGACCCAGGACCCGATCGTAAAGGCTCATCCGCTTTCTCCGGACATCCCGAACCCACAGGGGGTGGGGGATACTGTGCATGGTAAACAGATCGGCCCTGAATATGCGTTCATGGGTGTGGACCAGGTCGAAGTCATGGTCGTGGACGAATCGGTCCACAGAACGGGCAAAGCTCCAGGTCGACAAAAAACGTGGAAATCCGATCCGGTGCATCTTGTGAAACGCAACACTTCCGGATGGATCGCTCCAGCGGTTTGCCAGAACGTGGCATTCGAATCGCGGATCCGCGGCCAGACGCTCCGTCAGTTCGTAGACAAAACGCTCTCCCCCACCGACCAGCCCATATCGGGGTACGACCACGGCAATCTTGTGAGAACGCTTCGCCATAGTCAATCAACCCGGCAACCCACTGATGAATTTTTCGATATGCGGCCACACCCGGGTGGTGATTTCGCCGACTGAAAGCTCTTCCATGCACCGGCTGATACCGCTCGAATTGCAGCCTTTCTGGCTGCAGGGGATGCAATCCATGTCCTTGTGGACCACGACATGCTGTTTCCCCCTCGGCGCCCACGCATCCATGGAAGAAGGTCCGAAAATACCGACGGTCGGAACCCCCACAGCTGCCGCAAGATGAAGACCGGCACTGTCGATACCGATAAACAGGCCGCTCATTTTGAGCAACGCCGCATAGTCGCTGAACGTAGTCTTTCCGGCAAGGTTCACCAACCGTGCTTCCGGACAGGCATGACGGAGGGCTTCAGCGCGGGAACGGTCTTCGGGACCGCCCGCCAGAACCATGGGGAGATGGAAATCCCTTTCAATGGCCCGGATCAGTGCGGTTACCGTCGTCGGGGGAAGTTCCTTGTAGTGCCAGAGAGAAAACGGCTGCAGGACGATAAACGGCTGCCCCCGGGGAAGTCCGTGTTGACGCAGAAGCTCGCCGGCCGTTGCTAATTTACGGGAGGATACGGCAATCTTCGGGACGGCATGTCGGGTGTGAAGGCCGCTCTCGGTCAGTATCTTCAAATAGTAGTCCGAGATCGCCTGACCGGGTTGAAGATCCGGGGCTGCCAGATGGGTAAACACACGGTTTCGCCACAACCCGCCGTCATAAGCGAATCTACTGATCCGCAGCGGCGCCCCGGATAAAAGCGCCATCACCGCCCCCCGGGTTCCGGTCCGCAGATCAACGGCCAGGTCAAATCGGTGACGTCGGAGCCGGCTGAAAAACTCAAACTGGTAGTTGAACCATGCCAGAATCCCCTTCGGCGGATGACCCACCGAGATCGATTCGGAAATCCACGGGCATTCTTCAAGCAGGCCACCGGCTTTTTCCCGGACCGCCACAACAATTCTGGCAGCGGGAAAATTCTCCCGCAGCGCCTGTATGCAGGGGAACGAGAGCACCACATCGCCGATATCACCCAGCTGTATCAGTAAAATACGGTGTATGGCCGTATGTCCAAGGGGATGCTCGGATGGCTTCATTCGTTTAGATGCCGCCGGCGCCGGCATTCGGTCTCTCTGTTTTCATAAATGGTGTTAACAATGCGTTTCGAAAGGCCTCCCGGGAGCATCCATCGGCATAGGTCAACGCAGCCTGGCGATACCGGTCCAAAACCGGAGACGGCAGGCTCAGCGTCTCAACCATCTTTGTGGAGAGGGCTGCGGCGTTGCCGGAGGTGAACACCTGCCCCAGTCGGTGGTCCAATACGCGCCGGGCCACAAGGCCCTCGTCCGAAGCGATAATGATCTTGCCTGCCGCTGCAGCGAGGGAAAGGACGCCGCTGGAACCGAAATGCCGAACATAGGGCAGAAGTACCACATCGCTGGCACAAAAGCAGAGCCTTTCCTCATCGTCCGAGACGTAGTGGTTCAGGACTTTGGCCTGACCACGTTGCTGTAATTCTGCCATGCCGTTTTGGATGGCGCTATCCTTGTCCAACTCGCCCGCGCACAGCAGGAGCCATCTGCGTTCTTCGGGACCGGAAAGCATGGCCTGGATCGCTAGATGCAGGCCCTTCCGCCGATCACCGATACCGTAGTGAAGAAAGACTCTGACATCCTCGGAAATGCCCAATGCCCCGCGCGCATCGGATGCCGTCAGGTCAAACCGACCGGACCAGGGGTCCGGGAGGAAGTGATACAGCGCCGAATCCGTTAGCCCGGCATACAGATATTCGTCGAGAAGATACAGGCGTTTGAACCAACCGGCCCGGCACAAACGCCGGAAGCCGATGCGCTTCAGAAAATTGCCGGGGCTCACCCCGGTGGGCGCCAGAAATCGGGGACGAAAATAAACCCCATTGATGCGTCCCTGAAGCCCGCTGGGCGGCTCCAGTCCAATGGCGGCCCGTCGGAGACAGCCCGAGGCGACCTCGTCGAAATTGTTTAAAAAAGCTTCATCGGCTCCGGCTTCTTCCATGCAGGCGGCCAGCGCGCTGAGTTTTCCGCCTCCCCGAAACCGGTCCGAAGCATCAAACAGGGAGACGATCGGAACGGCATCCACAAGCTGGTCCAGTTGGTTTCGAATTTTGTCAATGGGCCCGGGCCGGTCGTCAACCGCCAATGTAACACGAAACCCCGCCGATAAAAAATCCTCGGTGATATATTGAAGCCAGCTCAGGTGGTGCCCCCCTAGTCGGGGTTCGAACAGCAGGATGTGCGTGGCCTCAGGAGTCATCACGGTCCGTTCCCGTTTCATTGCCGATTGCGACGCACCGGCCGCCCCGGTAGGGTCGGCACCCTTCGATTACAGATCGTCCTTGTGCTGTCGATAAAAACGCTCATTCGGATACTGCTCCGGTCCGGGATCATCTATCGTCACCGGTGTTTCGAACATCCCCTGGAGACCTTCCGGATCGGGCCGGTATTTCTTTTCGAACATGAATCGACGATTGAACAGGCTGTACTTGGTGCCGGAGTGGGTCTGAATGTTCAACGGGCTGTAGGTGCGCACCGAATCTTCCGAATAATTCTCAAATCCGCGCAGCTTGAAGCTGGCAATTGGCCTTCCGAAAGCGTGCAGATAGCGCCATGTCATGTCGCCGTCTTCTTCACCGATTCCCAGGAGGCGCTCGTCAAAATACCCCAGCTCGTCGATCTCCTCCCTGTTGGCCACAAAGTGCGACCAGGACCGGTTGATAAGAAATGTCCTGCCCTTGTTCCGACGGATGCACTTGCGAATGCGATCGACAAATCCTGTGTCGGTCACCATGATATCATCGTTTAGCATGAGCACATGGGGATGGGTGGCGTGGACGAGGATGGTATTCCATAGCTTGGAAATTCCCCGAAAACGCGGGAATAAAACCGGAAACACGCCGGGTTGCTCGGAGATGAAGGCCAGGACCCGGCGACGATAGTCCTCGTCGAATTCCATGTTATGCTCGCCGTTGACGGTCACGATGATCTCGAGGTCGGTGTCGCAATGCCGGAGCTGTGTCACGAGCGGCACAAAATATTCTTCTAGCCGAGCCTTAAAGGTCGTAATCCCGACAGAAAGCGGTGTCGGCTCAGCACGTTTCGAAAATATCATGGCTTCCCCTTGTCTTGACGAGTAGCGGCAAGCACCGAGTGACAGGCGTCCATCACCTGATCCACGGTTATATTTGTCATACACTCCGGATGGGCGCAATCTCTCCGATAGCAGGGACTGCATGGGAGCCCGGATCGAACGATCCGGTGGCCGCTGCCATAGGGGCCGGTCCGCCAGGGCGCCGTGGGACCAAACAGGGCGATGGTGGGTGTGCCAACGGCCGCTGCCAGGTGCATCGGGCCGGTGTCCGTGGTGACCACAGCGGAAACACCTTCGAAAAGGGCGGCAAGCTCCATCAAAGAGGTACGACCGGCCACATTCAGGGCGGGGTGCTGCATATCGCCGATAATGGCGTCAATCATCGGACAATCTTCCGAAGCCCCGGTAAATAGAATTCGGGCCCCGTAGGCATCAATAATCCGGTCGGCCAGGCGGGAAAATTTCCGCCGTTCCCAGAGTTTGGTTTCCCATTTGGCTGCCGGGTTCATCGCCAGCAGCGGTCCGGCAAGATTGCCCGGCACTCGATCCAGCAGGGCCTGACTCCGCCGGCGGTCCGGTTCCCGGATGGGAAGTCGGTATGCCACAACGTCCGCCGGTATTCCGATGGCACGCAGCATGTGCAGCCCCCGATCCAGCGCATGGACTTCCATGGAGATGGGCGGGATCCGCTCATTTAAGAATAACCAGCTCGACTCCATGTGCTCCATGCCCCGTCCGAAACCGACCTTTCGATCCCCGCGGGCCAGGGCGATCCAGATGCTGCTTTTCAAAAGGGCCTGAAAATCGAGGACCAGCTGGTAGCGGGTGTCCCGGATCCGTCGAACAAACCTGAAGATATCCGGGATCGTTTGTTTCAGGTGACGCCGGTTGAAACGATCGATCCATGTTTTGCGCGGCACGACGATGACCCGGTCCAGTGCCGGATGGCCGACCACCAGCCCGGCCGCGGTCTCCTCCACCAGCCAGGTGATGTGCGCCTCCGGGTAGTGTCGCCGGATTGCATTGAGCGCCGGAAGGGTATGGATGACATCACCGATGGCGCTGAGTTTGACGATGAGGATATTCACAGAAACTCCCTGGTCGCCTCAAAAACCATATCCACCGTAATGAGATTCATGCAGTTCAGATGCCCGAGTGGGCATTCCGGCTTGAGGCAGGGGCTGCAGTCTATCGGAACACGGACGACGCGGCCGTTGGTGCTCGCCGGACCGGTGGCCACCGGGTCGGTGGAACCAAAAATAGCGATCAACGGGACATTCAGAGCCGCTGCGACATGCATCAGTCCGGAATCGTTCGTGATAAACAAATCACACCGCTGAATCAGGGCGATGGCCTCCCCAAGACGGGTCTGCCCGCAGAAATCAATGGCCGTTCCCTCCATCCGGGAAGTCAGGACGCGTCCCAGATCCTTGTCGCCGGGTCCGCCGAAAAGCACAAGTTTTACCCCGTACGCATCCTGCAACTTGTCCGCCAGGCGGGCAAACCGATCGGTGGGCCACTGTTTGGCCGGGCCATAGGCAGCACTCGCGTTCAACCCGACCAGGCGATCCCCGGGGCGCACACCGTGCTTACGCAACAGGCTTTCCGCGAGGACGGCATCCTCCCGGCCGGTAAACAGCTCCAGATTCGCGCTGTCGGTCCATAGACCGGTCCCTGTCAGAATTTCCATGTAATAGTGGGTCTGATGGACCTTTCGAACCGCCGGCGTCCGCCGAACCGGATGGGTCAGAAGGAGCCGCCGGCCATCGGAATCAAACCCGATGCGCAATGGGATCCCGGCCAGCCAGGTAATCAAGGCGGCTTCAAACGCATTCTGGAGCAGTATGGCCGCATCGAACTGATATCGCCGGAGATCCTTTGCCAACCGCAATTTCCCCATCCATCCACGGTGACGGCCGGCAGCATCGTAAGGAATCCGAGCGTCGATGTGAGGGCAATGATCGAAAAGCGGCATGACCCAGGGTTTGGCAAGCAGGCCGATATGCACCCCGGGGAAGTTCATCCGTATCGCTCGCAGCGCCGGAGTGGTCATCACGGCATCACCGATCCAATTGGTCGACCGGATTAAAAGACGTCGGATGTTCCGTTTTTCAGACAGTTTCATCAACCAATGATCTACAAACGATTGTGGTTGTCATAAAGAGGTACCGGTTGAGGCTTCAATTTCTGTCGTCATGCCGGACGTGATCGCCGCGGGATTCGGGAGCTATGACCGGCTTCCAGAAACGTCTTGCGGGTTAGCGGGTTCCCCCGGAGTGACGCCGGGGTTGTTTGACGCTCCGTCATGGTAACAGGCCGAATCCAGTCGGAACGGCATTTTGGCAATTGTTCCAACCCCGAGAATAATCGGAAAGGATCGGCAGCGATTATTCTGTTTTACGTGGCCACGGGTGATATGGCGGGGTCTTCCATCGCTGGTGGACCCAGAACCACTGGTCCGGGTAGCGGCGGACAAAATCTTCGATGACAGCGTTATAACGCTGCGTATTTTCTTCCAGATCCTTGATTTTGTCCCCGGTTCGGATCAGGGGCACTTCGGCGCTGATCTCCACCATGAATCCACCGGTTTCCCGGACCAGGAAAATGGGGACCACCGGTGCCCCGGTCTTCAACGCGAGCAGCGCCATTCCCTTGTTGGTGCATGCGCGATGCCCGAAAAAATCTGCAAATACCCCTTCGTACCAGTCCACATTCTGATCCATGAGGATAGCGAATATTTCACCCCGAAGGAGAGCTTTCAAAACCCGCCGGGCCGACTTTGCCGTGGGAATCATCCGGGCACCGAATCGGGATCGCAGTTCGGTGATAAATCGTTCGAGTACCGGAGAGTCCAGGGGCCGATAGAGGACATTCACCGGCAGGTTGACCATGGCCCCGACAATCGGCAGCAGTTCCCAGTTGCCGGCATGACCGGTCAGCATGAGAATCCCTTTGCCCTTTCGCAGCGCGTGGGTAAAATTCAAATGCCCCTTTACCCTGAAATGCCGCTTCAGTTCCTCGAGCGGCAGGCGCATGGACCAGCTGATTTCGAACAACATCCGAACCAGGTTCCGAAATACGGTCAGGGCAATCCTTCGATTCTGTGCCGGGGTGTGCCCCTCTCCAAAGGCCCGTTCCAGATTATTCAAAGCGATGGTGCGGTGTCTCTTATCCAAGTGAAACAGGACCCAACCCAGACGATCTGCTATTTTCCCGGCTGTTTGTGGGGAAACACACCCCAGACACCGGAACAGCCACTTGAGTACCCCATAGCCCAGGCTTTCTCGAATATGTGATGTCATTTCAGAAGGATATCCCTATCCTAAAATGGCGTAAATAAAGGATGCCGCAGCGGTTCCTTCGGTGAACACGATACGGGCGCCGAGCAATATGTGAACGAGAAAAATGGGCGGCGGCAAAGATATCCCCATCTTTGATCAATGCAGCGGCGCTGTCGTGATAAACCCATGAAATACCGGGGATGTGCACCGCAGCCTTCATATTGTCCGGATCATATCAAACAAGTATTGGTTTACGTGAAATAAACGATCTGCTCTGTATCAAGTTTGTATGGCTTTTTCAAATTTCGTGCCGTGAGAGAAGAAACCAACCTTATCGGAAATCGACACCGGATGAGCGGTGAGGCGTGGCATGGGGCAGCGACATTTCCCATGCTTTGGAATGTTTCAGGAAAATATACCAGGACGAATTCATGGCGATGATCAAACCGGGGAGGCCGTCGAAAAGGCCTTTTTTCCAGAGATAGCATTCGATAAATTTGCCCATGGCATGGATGACCCCGGCAACCACGAACCACCCTTTTTTAGGACCCCGCTGTTCGGCGTAGACATCGGAAAATTTGTCAATGGTGGCCAGGTGGTCGGAAATGTCCCGATACACGTAATGAAGAATCGGATGTGTAAGCTGTGCGGTACGCCCATCGACCCGCAGTTGCTCGTGCAGGACGTCTTCGCTCCAATGGCCCCGACCCCGTCGCACCAGGCGCATCTTGCGATCCGGGAACCAGCCGCCATGACGGATCCAGCGATCCAGATAGCGAGAGAGCCGCGGCATCGAAAACCCGGCCAGATCCGCATCGGCATCGGAAATGGCCCGGATCATCTCCCGGGCGAGCGCTTCGGATACCGTTTCATCGGCATCCAGGTTCAGGATCCATTCCGCCGACACCGCCTCCAGTGCGAACTGTTTTTGGGCAGCATAGCCAAGCCAGTCCTGGTGGATCACCCGGGCACCCATCCGGCGGCACAGGTCCGGCGTGCCGTCCGAGCTGCCGGAGTCCACAACGACGATCTCGTCGGCGAATGCCGCACTTTCTATCAATCGCGTGATGCGATCGGCCTCGTTTTTCGCAATAACGGCGATGCCGATACGGGTCTTGCTCATGTTACCTCCCCGGGTGACGAACTGCCGAGCTTGTCCAAAATAAACCGATGGAACGCCTCGGCCTGGCAGCCAAAAGATATGGTCACGCCGACAACGATCAGGGGTATCGGCCACCGGATACCCGCCCCGATGCGGGCGATGTCTTTTTCTGTGGTTGCCAGCATCCCGGCGTTCACCCCTTTGGCCGCCTCAATGATACCACGGATTTCGCCTTCTGAATAACGATGGTGGTCCGGAAAGAACCGGGTGCCCATTACCGTATAACCGGCTGAATTCAGGGAGTTTACAAAATCCGAATTGCGTGCAATGGCCGAAAATGCAAACACGACGGCGGGGGATGCATCCGCTGCCGCATCTTGGATCGTCGGAATGTCCCGGGAAGTCCTGCCCGGGTCCATGCGGCGGATATGGGGAACATGGGCCGTGTGAAATAACGGCAGCCGCTGGGACCCTTTGCGACAGGCCGGCACTCCCGTTGACGGTACTGGAGGAATGTCACCGGGCCAGCGGGTCATGACAACAGCGTCCGCCCGGGACAGCCCGGAGATCGGTTCACGCAGCATCCCGCGGGGGAAATGATGCCCGTTCCCAAATGGGTTCGAAGCATCCAGAAGCAACAGATCGATATCCCGATAGAGTCGAAGATGTTGAAATGCATCATCCAGGATGATCACTTCCGGAGAGAAAGCACCCACGGCAGCTTTTCCCGCGAGGTATCGATCCCGGCCCACCAGGACTGGAACCCCCCTGAGAATCCGCGCCATCATGTAAGGTTCATCCCCCGCGTCTGCCGATCCCATCAACAGCCGGTCACCATTGCTGACGATACCGCCGGTTCTTTCGGCCCGTCCGCCATAGCCTCGACTTACGACCGCCGTTCGGAACCCCATGCTCTGGAGTTGCTGGGCCAGATAAATGGTCATCGGCGTCTTTCCCGCCCCTCCGAGTACCAGGTTTCCCACGGAAACCACCCGACATGGCAGCCGGCGCACCGAAAGGTATCCGCGCCCGTAAGCACCCGCACGCAGTTTGGTCATCCCACCGTAGACCGTACCCAAGACCGAAAGAAATCCGGCAAGGGAAATTGCGGGCGCCGCTGCAGGGCCGGTCATCACAGATTCAATTCTGGTCCGGATTCGAGATCTCATGGCGGTAACAGATGGCCGATCACATTCAGGGTTTTGGCAACAGCGCCTTGATTGGCCCGGTATATCGAATAGGCCTGCCGTCCCATGGCGCCGGCACGTTCCGGTGTGCTCATCAGATGGGTCACCGCGCGCTGGATATCCGCTGGTGTGTGAACTTCCATGGCACCTCCGCCCTCTTTCAATTTCCTGGCGATATCTGGGAAATCCGTCATATGCGGTCCGAACAGGATCGGTTTTCCACACGCGGCGGGCTCCAGCGGATTGTGCCCCCCACGAGCCACCAGGCTGCCTCCGACAAAACTGACACGGGATATCCGGTATAGGGCACGGAGCAGACCGATTACGTCGACGATCAAAACATCCGTGCCGGTTTCCGTCCCCTGTCGATCCGAATCGCTCAGTCGCCGGCAGGAAAACCCGGCTGCCGAAAATATCCGGTCCACAGAGACGGCCCGCTTGGGGTCCCGCGGCACCACAACGAGACGCAACTCCGGGAAATTACGGCGGACACCCCGGAAGGCGTCGGCAAGCATCGTTTCCTCGCCGTTGTGGGTGCTGCCGGCGACCAACACAGCCGCCCCTTCGGGGATATCAAGATGTTCCGCCAGATCTGTGACCTGGGATTCGGCCGCTGGATTTTCAGGCTGATCGAACTTAACGTTGCCCGTGACGACCAGGCGGCTTTTGGCCACACCGAGCCTGTGGAAACGGTCGGTTTCCGATTCCGATTGCGTGCAAATTTTTGAAAACCGATTCAAGGTGGGGCCAATAATGGGTCGGAGCCGACGGTAGCCCGCGAAGGTCCTGGGCGACAGGCGTGCATTCACCAGAAGGAGGGGAATCCGTCGGTGATGAACATGATAGACCATATTCGGCCAGATGTCTGTTTCGACGATCACCACAAGCGCCGGATCAATCGAGTCGGTCATCCGGCGAACCACATGGGGGATGTCGTAAGGGGAAAAGAAGACCGCATCCGCCGAGGCCGGCTCGCGGGAATTGGCCAGTTCGAAACCGGTGAGTGTCGACACGGACAAGAGCACCCGCCGGCGGCCATACCGCTGCCGAAGTGCCTGGAGCAGAGGCAGGGCGGACAGCACTTCTCCCACAGAAAGGGCATGAACCCAGATCGGCCGTCGCCGGCACACGTCTCGGGAAAAGCGCTTTCCCACTGGAGGTGGCACGATCCCGAGACGATACGGCATGGTTTTGCGCCGTTTTTCCGTCAGCAACGCCATCGGCAGAACAATCGGCCAACCGATGCCGGCCGCCAACAGCATGAGTATGTTATAAACAGTCAGCAATGCTGATATACCTTCGTCTGGCCGCGGCAAAAATGCCTGGCCGTGAACAAATGCCTAAAATTATAAATGCCTAAAATTTGAGCTACGTTTCTATGTTTTAATTTAGGCATTTTAGGCATTTTAGGCAATTCAGGCATTTACTCGAATACGGCGTTATGCCTCAGGCGGCTCAATTCCTGAAGACCTGTCCCATGGTTGTTGCATCACTCTGCCGCCTGCAGCAGCAGCCACCCTGCACACAGGAAAATGATATTGGCCGTCCAGGCGGCGACCCAGGGTGGGAGTACTTCGCCGTATCCCAGAGAAAGGCAGAAACTGTAGAAAATCCAAAAGATAAAGGCAACACCGATTCCTGAAGCGATACCCCCGGCCAGCCCCTTTCCCAGTCGACCACTGGCACCGATGGCGATCCCCAGAAGGCTCATGACGATGCACACAAAAGGAAACGCGATTTTCGCGTGAAGATCCACCCGGTAGGCGGAGGCATCATAGCCTTCCGACTCGATCCGCCGGATAAAACCCAGAAGCTCCCGGAAGCTCATCTCTTCTGATTTCTTGACTACTTTCTTAAGATCTTCGGGTTGAATCGACAGCACTTGAGACAGACGCTCCGAATAGGAGACCCGGTATCGGCCTGTCTCCCGATCAAGATCCAATTCCAGAACATTCTTCAAATCCCACTGATCACCCCGGAACACCCCTTCCCCGGCATCCAGGCGCCGCACCAAACGAAAGTCGTCATCGAACACATTGAGCGACAGTCCATGAATCATCAGCTCCGCCGGATTGTAGAACTTTATATGGATGATTTGCCTATGACTCTTCAACCAGATGTTTTTTTCCTTAGCCGTAACCAGAACCGATCGTCGGATCTCCCTGCTTTGAATGTGATTGGCCTTGGCCATTGTCACCGGAGCAATCCCCTCGGAGAGAAGTAATACCAGGGCGGTAGCACAGATGCCAAATCCCAGTACCGGTTTGAACAGGTAGTAAACACTCACCCCACTGCTCTTTAGGGCAACCAGCTCGTTATTCTTGCCCATGAGGCCGAGGGTAATCAGAACCGAAAGCAACACCCCTACCGGGATAAACATCACAATCATAAAGGGAATCTTCAGGAAAACGAAAAAGAGGGCTCGCAGAAGGGCAATTCCCGATTCAATGAACTCGTCCATGGTACCCAGGTAGTCCACGGCAACAAACAGAACCAACACAAGAATCAAGACGATGGTAAAGAACTTGAGCATTTCCCGAACCATGTATCGGTAGAAAATAGGCATTTACCCCTCACCCGGTTTTTTCTGCCGCCTTGCGCTGACGGTCCGCTGCCACAGAACCTCAATAGCGATCAACATGGAGTCAATACGGATCGGGCGTTCGTTCGCTGTTCGAATCATCAGGTAAAGCCCGACAATACTGACAATGACATTGGGTGCCCACATGCCGATGGCCGGTGGGTAGACACCGGATTCGCCGAACGACCAGCCTACAATGAGCATTAAGTAATAGAGGATAAAAAACGAAAGCCCGAGCACCAGACCCACGGATCGTTTCCCGGCCATGGGTTGCAACCCCAGAGGAACCGCCAACAGCCCCAGGGCGAAGCAGGCAAATGGGACGGCGAACTTCTCGTGGTACTCGATCAAGGCCGAATAATAGCGACTGTCTTTTTTCTTCGCCGAGTTGATAAACTGCCTCAGTTCCGTGATCGACATCTCCTCCTTGTCTTTGGGCTCGCGGCGAACTGCAGTCATCATTTCCTTGAGAGGCAACAGGCGGTCAATGGCCTCGAATTTAGTCCAATCTGCGGTTCGACTGGCACGATCAAATTTGTAAATCATTCCGTCAAACAGCCGGAGGTTGACGGAAAGCCGCTCTCGGGATGGGAAGATCAAGCCTCTGGAGGCAACAATCGTGAGGGTCACCCCGGACTTACTCTGGTCTTCCAGGAAAATGTCCTGAAGAGACCGGGTTCTCAGATCAACCTTGCTCACGTAGAGCATGAACCCCTCGAAGGCATCGTTGAAGGTCCGCTCCTTCAGCCCGATATCCACATGGTTGGCACCGATCTCCAGAAGCGTCTTCTTAAACGACGACTTCCCCCAAGGCAGCCCGTACACGGACATAAATGCCGTCATTAAAAAGCCGGCGATGCTAAATATAACAACCGCCGGCAGCAATCGGTAAAGACTCACCCCTCCGGATTTCAGGGCGACAATCTCATTGTCTGCCGACATCCGCAGAAATGTCATAAGGATGGCCATCATAACCGACATGGGAATGATAAACTCCAGGAAAAACGGCATGGAGAAGGCCATCATTTTCAGGACAGTGACCAGCGGGACCCGGTAGTTAATGATGAGGTGGGTGATCTCCAGAAGATTGGTCATCATAAACACAAAGGTAAAGAACACCAATGTCACCAGGAACGTGGGCAGTAGCTCTTTTAAAATATATCTATCAATGATGGGCGGTTTCAGTGTCACGGTATCATTTCAGGTCATTGGAAGTTAGGCAGAACCATCGACCCGTGCTCCGTGGATGTCATCAGACGGCATGCCGCAACGGGCCTCGGGGTCCAACAATCGTTCCGGCGACGAAAGACCGAGTATTCAGAGTACCTTATTGGCCCCTTGGGGACAAGTCAAACTGCCATTCCAAAAAGACAAACACCGTTTCCAGGGCACCCCATGGATAGGATGGGTATTGATAATACCTCTGCTGCAACCCAATCGTATCGAAAATAAAAATTGGATTACGTTTCCCAAACACTATAGTCTGGAAAATTACAGCGGTTGCCATAAATATGTTCCGATTGAAGGCAGTGGCCAGGGCGTGGATCCTCCCGAGGCGGATAAATGTTTTCTCTGCAATCGGAACGGAATTCTGAAAATCGCTGTAGAAAACCCTGGATTTGACAGGCCCGAAACGTGCCTTATCAGAAGAGAATGCGCCGAACGTGGGCGGCGGCCTGAAAAGGCCCTCGCTGCATGTAAGAACACTTGTGGATTAATGGCCGGCGTTTCGGCTATCGACGGAGGAAAGAGCATTGGCCGTGTTGAAAATGTTTCAGAAACCGACCCTCACGGGGCTTTCCAAGACCTGCGGTTGAGCCGCTAAAATCGACCCGGTCGGGCTCGGTAGTGCGCTTGCGAATTTGCCGCAACACAAGGACCCGAATCTCCTGGTGGGCTTCGACACCAGCGACGATGCGGCGATTTACAAGCTTAGCGACGAAATCGCCATCGTCACCACAGCGGATTTCATTACTCCGCCGGTCGACGACCCCTATCGGTTCGGGCAGATTGCGGCGGCAAATGCCATCAGTGATGTCTATGCCATGGGGGGGCGACCGGTCACCTGCCTGAATCTGGTCGCATTCCCCATGAAAAAGCTCGGCCCCGACATTCTTCAGGAAATTGTTGCCGGGGCCGTCAGCAAGATCTCCGAGGCCGGTGCCGTGCTTGCCGGAGGACACTCGGTGGAAGACGACGAACCAAAATTCGGCCTCGCCGTCACAGGCATCGTCCATCCCAATAAGTACTGGACCAATGCTGGTGCAGAACCCGGCGATGTTCTGATACTGACAAAACCCATCGGAAGCGGCGTCCTGTTCAATGCCAATCTAAAAGGATGGGTTTCTGCGGCGGCGATGCAGGCCTGCGTCGAAACCATCTCCACATTGAACAAAACCGCAGCGGAAGTCATCCGCGCCTATCATCCCCACGCCGTAACGGACATCACCGGCTTCGGCCTCGCCGGGCATGGGTTTGAAATGGCAAAGGGATCCGGTGTCAAATTGAGCATCGACCTTGCGGCGCTGCCCGTCATGATGGAATCTCTGGAGATGTACCAAAAAGGGATGTCCACCGGAAGCAACGAATTTAACCGGCGTCTTGTGTCGAACCATACCGTTTTTCACCGAACCTTACCCGCTTGGCATGAGCAGATCGTGTTCGATCCCCAGACCAGCGGCGGCCTTCTGGCGGCCGTACCGGAAGGCGAGGCACAGCCGGCCATCGATGCCCTGCATCACTCCGGAGTGGCGGCCGCCGGCATCATCGGCCATGTGGCCCCCCTGACGGATTCCGTGCATCTTGTCTTCCGATAGCCGTCTTGATTCAAATCCGAATGTCGAAACCCGAACTACGAAAACCGTGGCGGAACAAACATCGCCAAAGGCATCATTCCGTTTCGGCAGCCGGGACAGTCCGTTACCTATTCGGAGGGCAAGACGGGGGGGAATCCCTTTTTCGACTCGGCCTCGCGTTCGATCAGATCCGCAATGGTCGTCCGGCTGAAAATTTCCATCGCCGAATGGCGGACCTCCTGCCACATCGGAAAAAATACGCAATCGCCTTTTAGCGGACAGGGTCTGGGGGACGTCAGGCTCAGGCAGTGAACCGGGCCGATGGTTTCGTCCATCTGTCGAATGATATCGATGAGCCGTATCTCCTTTGGCGGGCGGATCAGAAAATAACCTCCCTCGAATCCCCGTTTCCCTCTGACATAGACCCCCTTTCTCAGTTTGTTGAGAATCACCTCCAGAAAACGCAGCGGGATGGCCTGTTCGTGGGAAATCTCGGAAACTTTGATAGGGCCCTCGCCATGGTGCCTGGCCAACTCAAAAATGGCCCGAAGCGCATACTGGGTTTTTTGAGTAATCATCGATCGTCCCCTCGCTGGATGGCATCGTTCATCCAACCCTACATGAAAGGCATCCGGATGGGAACCCCGTTCTGGCCATCGTGTTCGATATCATCGTGAAGCGGGGGGACGGGTAAACGGTTCACATGGTGAGCCGCTTGAAGATCGGCTCGGGCGTCACCCGAATCATCCCCATGATGATCCGCCAGAACCATTTCGAGTAAATGGTGTTTTTCCGTTTGCAAAACCCACGGTAGATGTCGGCGGCGACGTCTTCCGGGCTGGCGGTCAGCGCACCGGGAAGGTCCAGGGCCTCTGTCATTTTTGTACGGACGAAACCGGGCAGTACCGTCATGACGTGTACGCCGCATTTGGAGAGCCTGTTTCTCAAGCCCGCCAGATAGACCCCCAGGCCGGCCTTGGAAGCGCCATAGAGATAGTTGGACTGGCGGCCACGGAGTCCGGCTACCGAACCGATACCGATGATAAACCCGTGCCCCCGTCGTTCAAAATCCGATGCGACGATTCCCAGGATGCTCACGGCGCCGGTGAAATTCGTGTCGATGAGCTGGCGGCCCTTTTCAAAATCGTCGCCAACATCGGACTGTTCGGCGTAGGTACCGAAGGCCAGCACCACACCATCCGGTTTCGGGGTCACCCCGGCGTAGAACGCCGGATGGGATTCATAGTCACAAGCGTCGAAATACACCGATTCAGCGCGAACCCGGTAACGCAACCGGATATCCGCTGCCCGCTTTTCCAACACCTCCATGTCCCGTGATGCCAAAACGACATCTGCCCGTTCCTCCCGCGCGAACACCCTGGCGGTGGCCAGCGCGATATCCGAATTACCTCCAAGTATTAGCAATCGCATGTCTATTCCTTGTTCAGGGATAATGCACAGTTAACCTGGACCCTCTTATTAAACGCTTTTGGAGATGACCCTGAGCTAAAACAACTTTCCAAATTTGACCCTTTGGGTGAAATTTGGGTTAGATGCCTAACCGTTCAGACTGCAAGGATTGCAGCTTGGACTTCAACCCATACTTTTCACGCACGGACTCAAATTCTTTCCAGCGCGGATAGCCCCGAATAAACATGTCCCGTCCCATGCGGACGTCTTTGGTCAGGTAGAGTCGGCCGCCATGATCCAGGACGATACGGTCCAGTTCATCCAGCACCCGGAACAATCTGGGCTCTATCTTAAGCTCCAGTGCCAGCGTGTATCCTTGCAGAGGAAACGACAAATAGTTGTCGTTTCCCGGTCCGAGGAGTTTCAGCACTCCCAGAAAAGAACCAATCCCTTCGGCAGCGATACGGTCCATAATGGTTCGAAGTCCCTCATAGCTGGATTCCTTTGGAAGAGCGAGCTGATACTGGGTAAACCCATGTCGGCCGTACATCCGCCCGTAGGCAGTGATTCGATCCAGGGGATAGAAGAAAGGTTCCATGGGGGTTAGACGATCTTCGACATAATTCGGATAAGAACGGTAATAAAACCTGTTAAACATGGCCACTGAGTACCGATTCAACAAGAGGCCCGGCAGGGTAATGGGCATAGGCAGGGGCGTTCGAAACTTCGGTGCAAGATGCCCTGTGTCGGCGTGTTCGCCGAGCATCAAAATGGAACGTCCGATGTTACCGCCCCTTTGCAGGCAATCAATCCAGGCTACGGAATATGTTGAGGCTGCGTTTGCCTCAAACTGATGGAAGGCCTCTTCCAGGTTTCTGCATCGGATATCCGTCTCACGGATGAACCCGCTGCGCACCGGCTGAAGTTGGATGGCCGCGGTCAAAATTATGCCGGTGAGGCCCATCCCGCCGCAAGTGGCTCGAAAAAGATCTCCATTCTCATCCGGGCTGCAATGCAGAACGTCACCACTGGGAAGCATCAGTTCCAGATAATGCACAAACCGACTAAAACAGCCGACCTTATGGTGATTCTTGCCGTGGACATCACTGGAAATAGCCCCCCCCACAGTGATGAATCGAGTGCCCGGGGTTACGGAAAGAAACCATCCACGGGGGAGAAAAATGTCGATGATATCAGCCAGTGTCACGCCGCATTCCACATGGAGCAGGCCGGTCTTCTGGTCGAAACCAAGGATTTTATCGAACCGGTTGGTCAAAATCACCTTGGGATTCAACGCCGAATCGCCATAACTGCGACCCATCCCATAGGGGATCACCGGATCCGTACTACTCAGTAATCGGCCTAATTGGGCGCGGGTTTCAAAGGTCACTCCATTTGCCTTGATCTGCGGGTATCTTCCCCAGGCGGTGAGCTTCATCAGTAGGTCATCCGACAATTAAATATCCGGCGCAGCATCTTCAGCGCGGTCCGGGCATGGGCCCGGAAATGCCCGGAGTGTTTTGACACGCCGCCGTAGCGCTGCCGATAGGAAACCGGGATTTCAATGATGCGACGCCTGCAAATCAGGACCGCAATCATCATCTCCGGAGAGAAGTCAGGTCCCGAGGCTGTCAGATACGGCCGGATTTTCTCATAGCTGGTTTTCCATATCGCCCGATAGGTGCATCCGACATCCGTAAAGCGTGGTTCCTGCGCCCACCACAAGGCCTCTATGAGCTTTCCCACGGCGACATTCCCCCAGCGCAGGAGGCCTTCCATGTTGGCCCCCTGTTCAATGAGCTGTCGGGTGGTGCGCGTGCCGATGACCATATCGCAGTCTTTGAGGTATTGCAGGAATTTGGGAATGTCCTTTGCCTGGAAGCTGCCGTCTGCTTCAGTCAGCACAACGATATCGCCAAGGGCATCGTCCAGCCCCCGCCGCAACGCGCAACCATATCCTTGACGCGTCTCCGTGACGACCCTGGCCCCGGCATGGTGTGCCCTCTCGCCTGTCCGGTCTCGGGAATTATTGTCCACGACCAGGACCTCATCGATCTCTTTTCGAGAACCGAAGTCCCGAATCACCTCCTCGATGGTTTCCTCTTCGTTGTAGGCAGGAATGACGACGCTCACCCGGTAACGATCAAAATACCGCTCCCGAAGAATGTAGTGCGCCATGTTCAGGTCGTCGACACTGTTTACATTGAGGTAGGCCCCCTCCAGCATGCAGGCGTGAACCGTCTCTGTTTCAGCCATGCGGGACAGGACATCGGTGATCTCCACTTCTCCTCTCAGCGCGGAAGGCGGCGTATTGCGGATGTAATCGAACACCTTACGGTTCAAGAGATAGGTCCCCACGCCCATCAACCGAGTCCGGGGTTGCTTGGGTTTTTCCTCCAGGGAGATCACGCGGGATTCTTTGATGACCCCGGTGTAATTTTTCGATATACGAAATCGGTTCGTCTCTTCGCGAAACATGAGGGCCGTATCGCCGTTGCCGTCCAGGTACGCCAGCAGATCCCTGTGATTGGAATCCAGGTAAAACTCGTCACCCAGCATCACGACAAAACGGTCATGGCGCACCTCCGGTTCGGCACAGAGCATCGCATGCCCGATACCTTTCTGGTGGATTTGGCGAACGAAAGAGATGTCCTGATCGAGTCCGTTGTTTTGAAAATACTCGGCTATCTGATCGCCCAGATAGCCGACGACAACAATGATGTCCCGGATGCCGAGCTGTTGGCGCATGATCTCGACATTCCGTTCGATCAGGGTTTTCCCACCGACCTCCATGAGCGCTTTGGGAATATATCGGGTGGCCGGATAGGCACGCACGCCCTTTCCGGCAGCAAGGATGATGCCCTGGAGTGGGCGGCTATCGGATGGTAGATTCATGGCCTTCCATTGGTTGAACATAAAATTGTGCAACGATGTGATAAACCGCGACAATGTCGCTCAACGCGATAAAATTTTTGCTTCAACTCCACGACTGAAGCACGGAACGTTCGACCTGTGTCGCTCGTGGCGTCCGTTGCCGCTCAGCGAGACGTTCTATTTGCCACCTTTTCCGGAAAATACCATTCGTAGAAAAAGCAGCGGCCAACCGGAAGATACTCGGGTATCTGGTAGCAGTCCCGCAGAATTTGTTTCAGAAACAATTCCCGGTATCGGTCAAAGCGAAAGCCCTTCCCATAGACGACCGAAAAATCCGCCCCCCGAACGGGAAGAATATCGACGGTGAAATCATCGAAGTATTCGATGTAGTCACGAAACTCAGCGGGTTTGACCGGAAGGGTGGACAGAATCAGAATGTTTTTCCCGTCCAAGGCTCTAAAATCGGTCACCTTGTCGTCATTTCGGCCGTTCCGGTCGTCGTCGTTAAAGACGAAAAACCGCTGCCCGCTGTGATACGTCATCAGGGCGGCCGTCGTGTATCCGGGTGTGCCGAATGCGTAATCGGCTTGATGGGGTTGAAGCGCCTCGAAAATTTCTTCTCCATAAAAGCCCATGACTATGTCCGCATAATACCGGTGATTTTTTAAGGTTTCAACCGGCAGTGCGAGTGCGACCAGAACAACGAGAACATGGAGACCGCTGAAAATCAGCGAAAGTCTCACAATTCGGCGGATGGCCGCCGTATCAACGTACACCAGCAGCAGATAGACGAAGGGATAAAACGACAGTGTCCAGTGCAGACTCGTATCGAAAAAGGACAACATCGCCAGCAGTCCCATTGGGATAACCGCCAGGTAAAAGAACAGGTTGTTCTCTGCGCGCACACCACGATAGACGCTTCCGGCATTGCGCAGGAGGTAGTAGGTCACCCACGGGGTGGCCAGGTAAACCTGGAACGCGACAAACAGCAGGAAGGTCTCCAGACTCAGGCTGTGGTCCTTGTTCCGGTTGAAGACATTGAACATCAGCGTCAGCCAGCAATCGTGGTAGTTCCAGTAGAGGTGCAGGACGATCATCGGGGCAGCACCCAGCAGGATCAGAATGCCCTGTTTGATCGATTCCCGCCGCCAGGAGAGCACCAGATAGCCGAAAATACCGATCATCAGGAGCCCGGCAAAGTACTTGCTCAGTATGGCCAGGCTTAGAAAAAACCCGGTCAGCAACAGCAAACCCGAACTGTGCCGGTGCACCCCGGTGTAAAATGCCACCCCCGTCAGAAAGACAAAAAGAAACAACGGGATGTCGGTTGTGATGGGAATCAGAAGAACGTGCAGCGGTGATGCCAGAAATGCCAGAGATATCCATCGTGCCTTCTCCGGCCGCCCTAAAAACCGTTGAATGACCAAACCGATCCCGAGAGCCACCACCGCACCGGATACGAGGGTAAAGAGACGAAAGAAGAAAATGTGCCGGCCCGGAAGAGAAAGCAGGCGGATTACCCACGCCACCATAGGAGGGTGATCGTAGTAGTTCACATCCAGATTCAAGGCCCAAGTGTAGAAATACGCCTCATCCGAAGTGATGGGAAACAGAACCGCCAGGACCAGTTTTATCAAAAGGATCCCGGCAAAATATTTCCGGTAGTGCTTTTCCACCGATCGATTCTTTCAGTAGATTTTGTGAGAACTTCGAAATCCTGCAAGCTACCAAAATCACGTGGCTTTGTCCACAACTGAGTCCGGCCGCAGAAAATTCCGATCGACCGGCGTTGACACCAACGAAACCGGGTTTGTCAGGGGCAATACGCCTTGAGGGATGGTTGTCATCTTCCGCCGGCAACGCGCCGAACAAGGTGCCCAGAACCGACACCCGGGGCAACTTGACTTTGGTCAGGGCGACACGTATTGGAAGACCATGACAAGTGCGGACCAGAAATCCTACCTGGGGCTGGCCTTGGCCTGGGTTATCGGCTTTACCCTCCTTCGAATGGTTTACAGCCAGGCATTTCTATTAACACCGGATGAGGCGAACTACTGGCAGTGGGGCCGTCACCTGGATTGGGGCTATCATGACCAGGCGCCGCTCATCGGATGGGCCATCCGGGCCAGCACCTCTCTTTTTGGCAACACCGAGTTCGGAGTCCGCCTTCCCTCCGTTATCGCCATGGCCATTGCGTCCCTGTACATGATCGCTATCGCGAACCGGTGGTACGGGGCAGATGCCGTATTTGGCACCGCTTTGCTGACCCAGGCCATTTTCGAGTTCAATCTGGGTGGTCTCCTGGCGACGCCGGACGGGCTTCAGGCGGCCGCCTGGGCCGGAGCCACCTATCACGTGGCCAGGGGATACGAAGACAATGCCGGATCCCAGTGGCTGGCCGCCGGTGCCTGGTTCGGTTTCGGCCTGCTCGCCAAATTTACGATGGTCATTTTTCTTCCCAGCGCCTATCTATACGGGCTCGCGGCCAGAGAGCATCGATCCCGGTTGGTCGGCATCAAACCTTATGCCGGTGTGGCGCTCGGATTCGTCATGTTTTTGCCGGTCATCCTCTGGAACCACGCCCACAACTGGAACTCGGTGCGCCATGTGGCCCATATCGGGGGCGCAAACGAGCCGTTTGGAATCCACCTGAATTTTCTGGGTGATTACATCGGGTCCCAGGCCGCGTTACTGACGCCGCTGGCGTTCCTGTTGGTCCTTATGGCCTGGGGCCGCGCGCTGAGCAGCGCCGAACGGCAGACGCGTTGGATTTCCCAATACCTGTTTTCTACGTCGTTTCCTATGTTTGCCGGATTTGCCGTGTTGAGCCTGCATTCACGGGTTTACGGCAACTGGCCCGGTGCCGGTTATATTCCCGTGGCCGTTCTGGCTGCCGCCTTCTATCGCGGAAGGAAAAAGCCCGGGTTTCAAAAAACCGGTTTCGGGCGAAAATTGTACCCATGGACCGTTGCCTCGGCCTATCTGATTACGGCGATCGTCCTGGTTCAGGTGGTCTGGCCGGTCATCCCTGTTCCCCGACGCCTGGATCGAATCTCCCAAGAACTCACCGGTTGGGATGCCCTGGGAACCCGTGCCGGAGATCTGATTGCCGACATGCCGAATCCCAACAGAACGTTCCTGTTCGCATATGCCTACCAGGAGGCCAGTCAACTGGCGTTCTACACACCCGGCCAGCCAGAAACGGTCGCCATCAACAAATGGTCGCGGCCGAATGTCTACGATTACTGGTGGCGGGATGAAGATCTCATCGGCTGGGACGGCGTTGGCATATCTTACGGGTCCAGGGACCACGAGACCCGCCTGGCTGAGATTTTCGAACGGATCGACCCGCCGGTGGCCGTGCCGATCCACCGGAAACAGGTATTTTGGCGGCGGTCCGTGCCTGAACCGCCGATCAAGGTGTTCTTCCTGTATCGCGCGTATGGCTTCAAAGGCGGGCTCCGGTGGATTCCCCCGGATGCCGATGATGTAAGGGTTTCCCAGAAAGAAATGCCTTAAATTATAAATGCCTAAAATGCCTAAATTTGAAGACTGATATACATTGGCCATTTTGGGTATTTTAGCGCATTTCAGGCATTTCAGGCATTTCAGGCACTTTAGGCATTCGTAAAATTTCCCTTAAACCCCCATTCAAAGAGAACCAGTTATGTCAAATTACACATTCTATAAAGTGGAACGAAAAGGCCCTGTCGCATGGGTGTATCTGAACCGGCCGGAGAAAAACAATGCCATGCACCTGCCGGCCTGGACGGAAGCGGAACCGGTTTTTGCATCGATGGATGCCGATCCGGACATCCGTGTCGTGGTCATCGCCGGGAAAGGGAAATGCTTCTGTGCCGGTCTCGACCTTCTGGAAATGGCATCCGCCGTACCTGAGTTGGCAGAACCCCATCCCCGGGGCGGATCCAAATGGCGTCTGGTGCGCAAGGTCAGAGAACTGCAGGAGACCATGAACGTTATCGAGCGCTGCCGCAAGCCGGTCATCGCCGCAATACATGGATACTGCATCGGCGCCGGACTGGACATGGCGGCATCCTGCGACATCCGATTGTGTTCGGCGGATGCCGTGTTTTCCCTGCGGGAAGCAGCCATTGGTATTGTGGCCGACGTCGGGGCCCTCCAGCGTCTACCGCGGATCATTGGCCAGGGCATTGCGCGGGAACTCGCCTTTTCCGCGGCCTTTGTGGACGCCCAACGGGCCAAACGGGTACTGTTGGTGAACGACGTGTTCAAGGATAGGGACGAATTGATGGCCGCTGCCCAGGCAATGGCCGAAACTATTGCAGACAATTCTCCGCTGGCGGTTCAGGCCGCCAAGGATGTGCTCAATTACAGCACCGGGCGACCGGTGGAAGACGGACTGCGGTACGTCGCCGGCATCAGCGCCAATATCATCCCTTCCGCCGATCTCATGGAAGCCATGACAGCCTTTGCAGAAAAACGGAAACCGAAGTTCACCGGGGAGTGAATCGGTTGGCCGGTTGGCCGGTTTTACCAGTTTCGCCGGTTGGCTGAAAAGAAGGGCGTTTGCCGCTTTTGGATGTCGTCATTGAGTCATGGGTCCCGCTGCAGGGAACGTCATTCTTGGGTTTTCTTCCAACTTGCAGCCCGCCACAGGCGGACACGCTTTTAGCTTTCAACTTTGAGCTTTGAGCTTCGAACTCCAATCCCTTACATCTGTCCTCAGTCCTCTGTCATCCGACTTCTGGCATCTGACTTCTGGCATCCGACTTCTGACTTCTGACATCCGACTTCTGACATCCGACTTCTGACACCGGATACCCGAAACCCGATACCTGCCTCCAACATCAAGCCCACTGAAGGCAAGCAAGCATCCAGAATCCAGGATCCAGTATCCGTTGACCTACCACCGCTGCTCCCTTGTTTCAAAGCAGGGGATACACAGCGTCTCTCCCATGAATCGTCTTGTGCGCGACTCCATTACGTTCTCTCCGCACCCCTCGCACGGCACACTCTCCATGATCCGGGCTTTTTTCGGAGCAGGCTCCGACACCGGATTGATGTCGAAAAGCTCTTCCGGGACTGCCTCCATGATATACCGGGTCTGGTCATCGATCGCTCGTCGCAGCCGAGCTTTTTCCGCCGAGCTGAGATTCCCACCGGCCGCCTCTTTCTTTCGGAGGGAAACGATGGTGCCGTCCGGCCGGCCCATGATCCCGGGTCGCGTGACGATACGGATCGCTTTTCCGTCCCGGCGACGGTAGAACGTGAAGGCGTTTTTGCCGTAGTCCAGATGGATCAGGTTCCCCTTTCCGAAAGTGCAGCCGGTCAGAAATTGAATGGCGTCAACGCCGCACATGTCGGTCTCGACAACGGCCAGGATCTCTTCGTCATCGGCCCTGCCGACATCGCGGAGCGCTACCTCGGCAGCCCGGATGCCGATTGCCAGCCCCGGGCAGGAATGCCCGTGGAACCGTATCGTCTGCTCGATCAAGTCTTCGTGGATATCCATCACGCCTCCCGGATGTCTCTGTTCCGAAGATCTCAGGAAACTATTCTACTCCGGCATATTGGGCCATTTGGTCTCTTTCCCTTTGTAATTCCGGAGCGTGTATTCCTTCTCGTTCTTGTCAACGATGTAGTAATCGGGCATGAGGGGTATTTTCCCGATATTCGTGGCGATCACATACATGGGCTGTGCCAGACCCGTTGTGTGACCACGGATGGCATCCCGGATCAATTCGGCGCCTTTCTCCACCGGCGTCCGGAAATGATCGATTCCGGGTGCGGGCTCACAGTAGAATACATAATAGGGCCGGATGCGCACGGTCAGGAGTTTCTGGTGCAACCGCCGGAAGGATTCCACGTCGTCGTTGATCCCCTTGAGAAGTACCGCCTGATTGCCCACGTTCACCCCGCAGGTCAAGAGTTCGTAAACCGCCCGCGCGGTTTCTTCGGTCAGTTCGTTGGCGTGATTGCATTGGGTGTTGATCCATATCGGGATGCGGTGATAGGGGCGCAGGATCTTTTTCAGACCGTCGGTAATCCTCTGGGGCAGCACGATGGGCGCCCGGGTGCCGAACCGGATCATCTCCAGGTGGGGGATCTCCCGCAGCTTTCGGATAACATATTCGATTTTTTCATCGGACAGAATAAACGGGTCACCTCCGGTAATCAGAACATCCCGGATTTCCGTGTGCTCCCGGATCCAGTCGATACCTTCATCCACGTCCATGCGCAGCTTCAGATCCCGGTCGACCACCAGCTCCTTGCGAAAACAGTGCCGGCAGTAATTAGCGCACACGTCGGTGACGGTAAACGCAATCCGGTCATCATACTGCCGTGCAATGCTGTCGGGGCGCACTTCCCCGGTATCGCGATTTTCCTTCCATATGAGATAATTCGGTATCCCAAATGTATTCTCTCTTTCTTTCAAAGAGGGGATCACCTGTTTTCGGATAGGGCAGTCCGGATCCTCCGGGTCCATCAGGGACGCAAAGTACGGCGTTGTCCCCCATTTGGTCTTCATTTCCCCAATCGCTTCTTCTTCTTCGGGAGTCACGTGAATATACTCTTTGAGTCGGTCAATGGTGTTGACATGGTTGTGAAGTTGTTCTTTCCAAGCCTCCATGGAATTGCTCCTTCTGCTGTTAGTATCGCTGAAACGATTTTCTGCAATATCGGAATCACTATCTTGACAGGTACAAATCATGCTCCCTTCCCGTCACATGTGTCCGGTGGCCTTCCCATTCCCGCACTTTCAGGTCCATGTAGCTGCTGTAAAGCCGCTCTCCGAGAGTCCTTTTCAGAAACCGGCTTTTTTCAGCCTCGACCAGTGCTTCGTACATACTTCTCGGTAAAAACCGTTTGTCCCACACACGTGCGCCCACATTACGTTTGTAGGTGCTCCCGGATATTGATTTTCCGCTATCGATTTTCTCCTTTACGCCCTCCATTCCCATGGCGATCAGCACCGCCATCTGAAGGTAGACATTTCCGGCCGGATCCGGATTTCTCAACTCCAGCCGCTGGTTCCGGGGGCTGTCGGTGAAGGGTATCCGGACCATTGAACTGCGGTTGCTGTATCCCCAATTGCGGATAATCGGGGCTTCCCGCTCGATGACATAGGCCTTGTAGGAGTTGAACGTGGAGGCCATGATAATGGACGTTTCACGAGCATATTTCAAAATCCCACCGATAAAATGACAGGCCGTCTGGCTCAATTCGTGGTCGCCCCCTTTTTCATAAAACAGATTGTTACCCTCATGGTCCTGCATGGAAACGTGGATGTGAAAGGCATTTCGGTTGTACCCGTCGAACGGTTTAGGCATAAAGGTCGCATGGTAGCCGAGTTCCTGGGCGGCTTTCTGGGTGACATAATTGAACAGCACGGTCCGGTCGGCGGCCGTCAGTGGATCGGCGGGGTCCAGGTTGATTTCGTGCTGGGACGGGGTAACCTCGTGGTGGGCCTTTTCGAAGGCGATGCCGCATCCCTTCAGGATGCTGATGACCCGGTTCCGCACGACTTCACCTTTGTCATGGGGAGTCGCCTGGCAGTAGCCGGCTTTATCGGAATGAATCCCGTCCCTGAATTCGTCACCGGTCAGCACAAAAAACTCATGTTCGGGACCGACCGCAAATTGAAATCCCAGTTCCTCTTTGGCTCGAGCCAGCACGTTTTCCAGTGCCGCCCGGGGATCGGCCTGGGCCCGCTTTCCTTCCTCGTTGTATATACTGCCGATGAAAAATCCGAGCTTTTCATCCGAAAAACGGATGACGCGAAATGTGTCCGGCACCGGGAACAACAAGCGATCACTGTTTTCCACCCTGGCGTATCCGGGGACCGAACTGCCGTCAAACCCGATCCCGTTTTTGAGAATGCGATCCATGTTGTCCGGATTCACCGGCAGACTCATAATCCGGCCGTTTAAATCCGTAAAGAAAATTTTCGTGGCGTCCGTTTCCGCAAGTCCGCTTTCCAGGCCTCCCATGCTCCCTCCTTGCCGACGAGTTAAGCTGCTCTAAAGATTTATTGGGGCGATGCATTGAAACTTAATTGACCATTTCAAGGCCATTAGCAACGCTGGCTCATGGATGCAATATAATTCCTTTCAGGGGGCTCGGTATTGGCCTGGGTCGGCAAGTTGACAGTCCGGGCCGTATCGGATAGTTTTTCCGAACATCAAGAAATCTTCTCGGGGACAATCGTCAGATGACACACTAAGGAACTGTTCGTGTACGTTATCCCACCGACTCAGATCCGCCTCCCTTTCTTTGGGTATCCATTCTGGTTTATCACCGCCGCAAACCGGGCGGCCGACCGCACCCCGGCCTTCACCCGATCAGACGCCATAATCCTGGACACGGAGCCGAACACATGATCATCGGGCTCGATGTCGGCGGCACCCATACCGACGCGGTGCTATTGGGGGATGAGGGTATTGTGCGCGACCACAAGGTCCCCACCGACCACGATGATCTGTTCCAGACGGTCTTGACGGGGCTGGATGCCATCACCCGGGGCATCGATCCGGGAGACATCCGCCGGGCCGTGCTGAGCACCACACTGACCACCAATGCCATCGTTCAGGGGAAATTTACCCCGGTTGGGACCATCGTTTCCGGGGGGCCGGGTATCGATCCGTCAGCATACCGAACGAACGAGCATTATGCCGCGGTGTCCGGTTCCATTGACCACCGCGGTCGGGAAATCCAGCCGATTGATGAAAACGAGATTCGGAAAACCGCCGAAGCGTGGCATCGCCAGGGGATCCGCTATGCCGCCGTCATTTCTAAATTCTCCGTGAGAAACCCCGGCCACGAGTTGACGATTCGGAATATCCTCGGCACGACCTTTGAAAAAGTGTTTATGGGACACCGGGTCGCCGGTGTGCTGAGTTTTCCACGGCGGATCGCCACCACCTACCTCAACGCCGCGGTGTACCCGATTCATAAACAGTTCTTCGAGGCGGTCACCCGATCGCTGCGACAGAAAGGTCTCGAGATTCCCATATTCATTTTAAAAGCCGACGGCGGCACGATGACGGTGGACGCTTCCATGGAATACCCGGGGCAGACCATTCTCTCCGGTCCGTCTGCCAGCATCATGGGATCCGTGGCCTTTTCGTTCGAGGACGAAGCCTGTCTCGTCCTGGATATCGGTGGCACCACAACCGATATCGCCCTGTTGATCAATCGGTCCCCGACACTGGACCCGGTGGGCATCGAAATGGGCCCACACAAGACCTTAATCCGATCACTCCAGACACGGTCTATCGGCATCGGCGGGGACAGCGTGGTCAAGGTCGTGGAGGGAACCGTCCAAGTCGGACCGGAGCGGGAGGGCCCGGCCATGGCCCACGGCGGTACGACGCCAACCCCCACAGACGCCCTGGCCGTCCTGGGAGAGAAGAAAACCGGTGACGTACAGCGGTCGGTGGCAGGGTTCCAACCGATTGCGGATCAACTCAGCCTACCGCTGGAAGAGGCCGCCCGAAACGTATTCGAACAGACCTGCCGCCGGATTCTGAACGAGGCGCAGCAGATGGTCGACGGAATCAACAGCAAGCCGGTCTACACCGTCCATGAACTTCTGGAAGGGGGACAGATTACGCCCGCCAAGATTCTGGTTCTCGGCAGCCCGGCCCATCGCTTCGCGCCGCACCTGGAAAGGCTGTCGCAAGTGCCGGTCGGCGTCGTGCCCCGCTGGAAAGTAGCCAACGCCATCGGGGCGGCCCTGGCCCGAACCACATGCGATGTCATGCTGTTTGCCGACACCCAGCTCGGTCTGGTGACCGCCCCGGAGGAGAATTTCAGCCAGCGCATCGGCAAGGGATATTCCGGAGAGGATGCGGTGGCAACGGCGTACAAGCTTCTTCGAAAACGGGCGATACAAATGGGGGCCGAAGATGACGAACTGGATATGGAGCTCATCGAAAATCTTCAGTTCAACATGGTCCGCGGGTTCTCTGCGGCCGGGCGGAATATCCGCGTGAGGGCACAGATCAAGCCGGGATTGATCAATGAATATGATACGGTGGCGGCTTTACTGGCAGACGCCGAGTAAAAACGTTTTCAGAACACCATCGAATGCCCAAATAGCGGCGTTGTCCGCCGAATTGAATTGCTCACGTACTCCCGTGCACGCTCCGCCTTAAATTCGACGGACGCCTTAGCTCTTGAACATGATACCGCGTTCTGAAAACGCTTTCCCCAGGATGGAACAGGGATTGCTGAGGATTCGATGCTTAAAGCCAAACACAAAACAGGACTAGTATTTTTTCCGGCGTTTGACTGGGCCATCAGTCCGACCCACCCCGAGCGGGAAGAACGGCTCCTGTATACCCAGGATCAGGTCCTCGAGGAGGGGCTGTTCGACATCGACGGTATCCAGGAGTTCAAACCGGATCCGGTCACGGAAAAAGATGTCCAACGGGTCCATTTCTGCGTTCCCGACGTGGGCAGCGTGACCACCGAGTCCCACCTCATCAGTGCCGGCGGTGCCAAGACCATCGGTTCGGCGGTCCTTGACAAACAGGTGGACCGCGGGTTTGCCCTGGTACGGCCTCCCGGCCACCATGCCATGCGGGTGGTTCACGGGGCGCGGGGGTTTTGCAACATTAACATTGAAGCCGTCATGATTGAATATCTGCGCCAGGCCTATTCCATCGATCGGGTGGCCATCGTCGATACGGACTGCCACCACGGCGACGGCACCCAGGACATCTACTGGCACGATCCGGACACCCTGTTCATCTCCATCCACCAGGACGGCCGGACACTGTATCCGGGCTCGGGCTTCGTGGAGGAACTGGGCGGGCCGAATGCGTTGGGCAAAACGCTGAACATCCCCTTGCCCCCCAATACCTCCGAAGAAGGATTTCTCCATGTCCTGGACCATGTGATACTGCCGGTGCTCGAAGATTTTCAGCCCGACATCATCATTAATTCCGCCGGCCAGGACAATCACTATACCGATCCCATCACCAACATGAATTTTTCCGCCCAGGGGTATGCGGCCCTCACCGAACGGCTCAAACCGGACATCGCCGTCCTGGAAGGGGGCTATTCCATCGAGGGCGCCCTGCCCTACGTCAATCTCGGCATCATCCTGGCCATGGCCGGGCTGGATTACAGCAAGGTGCAGGAGCCGGCGTACGATCCGGATGCCATCCGCCAATCCCCATCCACATCGGCCATGATCGAAAAAATCGGACGGCTGGTCCTTCAACACTGGAGGGAAACCCGGCGTCAGAAGGGAAGTACCGGAAATGGCGCTGAGTTCGCCGAGCGCTCCCGGGGCATCTTCTACGACACCGATATGCTCAACGAACGGCAACGGGAAACCGTGCGCATCTGCCGGAATTGCGGCGGGGCGCTGCGCATCGACTCATCATCCGACCGGGGCGACCGCATCCTGGCGGTGCACATCCCCCGCAGCGCCTGCAGCGCCTGCCAAAAAACAGGCTATCACTGGTACGAATCGGCCGAAAGGTCGTCGTTCCGCCAGATATGCCTGCAGGACCGCGTCCGGGACGGCTACACGATCCGTGAGGATTAGATAGGAAGATGTTTTGAAATCCGAAAGATAAAGGAATAAGCATGAATTTGCGACGCATTGGAACGGTAGTTGTGGCGATGGTGTTGGTGGGCATCTGTTCGGGTACGGCCTCGGGGATAGAAGAGTCCCATAGCTACTTGAAATTTCCCCTCGGCCGATACCGATGCCGATTGCGATTCCGGTACCGAACTTTTTGATAGAAGCAAGGAGGACAACATGGCAGAGATAATCGCTATCTACGGCAAAGCGGGGTGACCCTATACCACCAAGGCCCATGAGGCCCATGACGGACACGAGTATTTCGATGTGAAACAGGACAGCAAACACATGGACGCCATGCTCAGATTATCCAAAGGCGTCCGCAAAGTCCCGGTGATCGTAGACGGCGATGACGTGACCATCGGATTCGGCGGCACATGAGGGGTGTAACGCCCCGACTGGTTCAGTCAAAAGACAAGCAGCAAAACCTATCGAAACTGGCAAAAAAGGGTACATTCTGACCAATTATAATGCGTCTCCACCTGGATAGGGGGTGGCTTCAGGTAGGGCTATAAAAGGGGCCGGTAGTATTGCTCAACTTTCTCCCCGTTGCCCCGCAGCCAAGCCCGCCACAAAAACGGCGGGGAAACA
>Ga0209743_1000034_pt1 | contig 80242 bp, 3 predicted proteins | sample OlaalgELextract2_FD_187378 | JGI IMG/M metagenome (GOLD analysis project Ga0209743, IMG submission 187378) | Olavius algarvensis symbiont microbial communities from Tuscany, Italy - Type G ELBA extract 2 (SPAdes) (version 2) | ecosystem: Host-associated > Annelida > Digestive system >...
CGCTTCACCTCTTGCCATTGTGACCGGACTCCCCATCGGTCTCCCCGAAGACACGATCAGTCTTGATTTCGACGGCAGTGATGGTGAACTGCTTCATGCCTCAGGTGCGGTGCGTCTGGAGGTGTCAGGCTTCTTCTACGCAGGAGGCACGTTCTCATTCGAGAAGAGAATCGGTTCTTTGACGGTGACGGATGGTGTAACGGCCGAGACCGTTCCTGTCGATCAACTGCTGCTGGACGCGCACGTGGACAGCGCCTTTGCCGGAGTCAACGGCCCTGCCGACTCGGATGGCGATGGTATAGCGGACAACCCGAGCGCATTGGGACTGCAGCTCACCGATGTGGAGATTGGTCTCGGGTTCTTCAAGCCTCAGGATACGGCAGATACCAGAAGCTGGACGTCTCTGAAGGCTGAAGTTGGCAGTGCAGAGTCTGTGGGCACGGACGATCTGACGATGTCTGGGGCGGGCCTTGAGGTTGCGGTGAATCAGGCCGGTGGCGTGGGGAACACGATGGTGGCGGATTTTGCCGCTTCACCTCTTGCCATTGTGACCGGACTCCCCATCGGTCTCCCCGAAGACACGATCAGTCTTGATTTCGACGGCAGTGATGGTGAACTGCTTCATGCCTCAGGTGCGGTGCGTTTGGATGTGTCAGGCTCTTTCTACGCAGGGGGCACGTTCACCACTAGGAAGAGAAGTGAGTATGAGTTGGTGACGCTGACAAGCGGCGAGCAGGTGCTGGTATCCATTGAGCAATTGGGTGTAGCAGGGTCCGAAGCGTTTATGGGCATGAACGGTCCCTATGAGAACGAAGACGGTTCGATCAATGGGAGTGCTGTGGGAATTGCGCTCCACGATGTGGATTTGGCACTTGTTCGGATGAGTGCCGTTGACGCTGCAGATACTCGCAGCTGGTTTGCGTTGAAGGCGACAGCCGAACAAGGGGATCTGGTAGGCATTGAGTCCCTGGAGCTTTTCTCAGAGGGAGTGTCTGTTGAGATCAACAGCGGCGATGATGGTGCAGTGAATTTTGCGACCAGTTTTGGTCCCGGCGGCATGGTGATCGATACTGGAGCAGTGGATGCTTCAGGCCTAACGGTTGAGATGTCGATTGACTTCAGTGGCGAAGCGCGCACACTGGGGCCGGTCAGATTTTCCATATACGAGATTATATACCTGAACTGTTTCGTCACCTTTGAGAAGAGAAGCGGTCCGTTGACAGTGACAGATGGTGTGACGACTGCGGCGGTTTCTGTCGATCAGTTGCTGCTGGGAGCACACGTGGACAGCGCCTTTGCCGGAGTCAACGGTCCTGCCGATACGGATGGCGATGGTATTGTGGACAACCCGAGCGCATTGGGACTGCAGCTTACCGATGTGGAGTTTGGCTTAGGGTTGTTCAAGCCTCAGGATACGGCAGATACCAGAAGCTGGACGTCTCTGAAGGCTGAAGTTGGCAGTGCAGAGTCTGTGGGCACGGACGATCTGACGATGTTTGGGGCGGTTGAAGTTGCGGTGAATCAGGCAGGTGGCGTGGGGAACGCGATGGTGGCGGATTTTGCCGCTTCACCTCTTGCCATCGTGACCGTTCCTATTAGGATCTCCGAAGATACTATCAGTCTTGATTTCGACGGCAGTGATGGTGAGCTGCTTCATGTCGGCGCCGACGGCAACGACACCATCTACGGTAGTCCGGGCAACGATACCACCCTAGCCGGTCCGGGCGACGACACATTCATCTATAATCCGGGCGATGGCGACGACATCGTGGCCGGCGGCGAGGGATTCGACCAGGTGGTGGTCAACCTACCGGATGGAAGCCTCAACGACGTCACCGTAGCGGTCAATGTGGACGGCCAGGTCGTTGTGGCCTGTGTCAAGGGTGTCGATGGTGAGACTTTCACGCTGACGCTCGACGACGTCGAGGAGCTGGTAATCAATGCGGGTGACGGCGGGACCACCGTGGTCATCGGCGACCTCACCGGCTCGGACATCACGGGCGACACCGTCGTCTTCAACGGAGGCCCCGGCGACGACTTCTTCGATGGATCGGCGCTGAACGTGCGCGCCGAAGCCTTCGGCAACGGAGGCAACGATACGCTGCTCGGCGGCTCGGCCGACGACCTGCTCGACGGCGGCACCGGCGTGGATTTGCTGGACGGCGGTACGGGCGCGGATACGATGGCGGGTGGCGGGGGCGACGACAGCTATGTGGTGGATACACTCGGTGACGTGGTGACCGAGGGCGCAGGTGCGGGCATTGATGCGGTGACGTCCAGTGTCAACTATGTGCTTTCGGCCAACGTGGAGAACCTGGTTCTGACGGGTGCGGCCACGACCGGCACCGGTAACGCCCTGAACAACGTGATCACCGGCAACAACCTGGGCAACACGCTGGACGGTGGCGCAGGTGCCGATACGCTGGTCGGCGGCTCGGCAGGCGACCTGTTCGATGGCGGCGCAGGCAACGACACCATACAGGGCAACGACGGCAACGACAACGTCTTAGCGAGCAACGGGGCGGACACGATCGACACGGGCGCAGGCTCCGACGTTGTCATCGGCAGCCTGAGCGCCGGCGACACGGTGAACCTGGGCGACGACGCGGACGGGTTCACCTATCAGCTGCTGGCGGCGGACAACACGGTGGACGGCGGCCCCGGGAGCGACACGCTGACGGTGGGATCGGGCGCGGGCGCGCTGACCGTGGACCTGTCGGCGACGGGCGCGGATCAGCTAACCGGCGACGGCGAGTACCGCAACTTCGAGAACCTTTCCGCCTCGGGCGCGGACAGCGCGCTCACGGTGATCGCCGCGACAGGCGGGAGCAGCATTGCGACCGGCACTGCGCGGGACACTGTCACGCTCGGTACCGGCACCGACGTTATCTCCACGGGCAGTGGAAACGATGTGATCCTCATCGGCTCCCAGGCCGCGCTGGAGAACGACTCGGTGGACCCGGGCACGGGTAACGACACGGTGCGCTTCACGAGCACCGGCGGCAACGTTCTCACGCTGCCTGCCGGGGTGGTAGCGGGCATCGATAACGTGGTGATCTCCGACGCCAACGGCAACACCGGGGGCAAGACGAACGAGAGTATCGACGCGTCCAGCTACCCTTTTGCGCTCATCATCGCGGGCAACGCAGGCGCCAACAGCCTGACCGGCACTGCTCAGGACGACGTCATCGACGGTGGCGCAGGCAACGACACACTCATCGGCGGCCCCGGTGACGACCTGCTTATCTTTGACGCTTCGGATCTCACGACCGTGGACGGCGGCGCCGGGTCGGATATCCTGCGCGTGGCCACAGGCGGCACGACTGTCGATATCCAGCCGCTCGCCGGCGTGCTGGCCGGCATCAACATCATCGACCTGGTGGAAGGGGCACATGCGAACACGCTGGATCTCACCGACGCCGACGCCATCGAGGACATCTGTGACACCTCCGGTCCGGGCGGCTTCCGGCTGCACGTTGCGGGCGACAGCAACGACACCGTCATCACCGATCTGGCCCGGACCTGGCAGTTCGACGGCTATCAGACCCTCGATGTCGGCGGTCCGGCGGGCTATGGGGTCGGTTCCAGGAACTACCTGGTCTACACCCAGGTCGCCGATGACGTACCGAACAGAACGATCACCCTCCTGGTCGAGGAGGGTATCCATCTCTCCATAAACGTAGCGCCTGTGCTATCACTGGATCCTGTAACGACCATCGACGAGAACGGTGTAGCGACGCTGACCGGGACGATCACGGATCCCGACGCCCAGGACACATTCACAATGGACGTTGTCTGGGGCGATCTGCTCTCGCCGAACAATGAAGAGAGCTACTTCTTCGGGGCCGGAACGACGGACTTCACGCTGACGCATCGATATCTGGATGACAACCCTACGGCGACACCGAAGGACAGCTACACGATCAAAGCGACAGTGACGGACGACGACGCAGCTGCCGGATCGGCGAGTACGTTGGCGGCCGTCAGCAACGCCGCGCCCACCTTCGATGCCGGGCCCGATGAAACCGTTCTACCACCCATGGTCGGATTCTTCGAGCGGACGGTCGTCTTCACAGACCCGGGAACGACCGATTCGCACGTCGCCACGGTCGACTTCGGCGACGGCTCGCCGATCGTCACCCAGCCCCTGGTTGTGGGCGATCGTTCGTTTGCCATATCCCACACTTACGCCGAAGAGGGCGTTTATACGCCCAGCATAACGTTGGAGGACGATGATCTCGGTCGCCTGACCGACAGCTTCGAGCTCATGATCATTCTAAACACGCCGCCTGTTGGCGACGCCGCGGGTCCATATAACGTGGATGAAGGAACTCCATTGACATTGGATGGCACCGGCTCCAACGATCTTGATGAGAACATTGCAAGCTATGAATGGGACCTGGATTATGACGGTTTCAACTTCGACGTAAACGTGACAGGTGCCCGGCCAGCAGTCACTTTCGCCGATGACTTCCCGACACGGACCATTGCCCTCCGGGTAACCGATGACTTCGGCGAGGCAAGCATCGACACAACGACCATAAGGGTCGACAACGTACCGCCCACCCTGGATGCAGGAGCCGACCAGATCGTTGATGATGGCACTTACACGGTAACGGTGACGGTGCGAGACTATGATGGCGCCATGGTTGCGGACACTTTCACGGTGACGGTGACCAACGTACTCCCCACTCTGGATGCGGGAGCCGATAAGACCGTTGATGAGGGCACATTTATCACGCTGGATCCTGCGACGTTCAGCGATCCAGGCTTTGATAATTTGGCAGGTGGCACAAGTGAAGATTTCATCGCCACCATAAACTGGGGCGACGGAACAACGGAGCCTGTTGGAGATATCACCTTTGTCGAAGTACCTGGTGGCGAAGGCGTGCTGACCACGGGTACGATCGATGCGACCCAAGCCTATGCGGATGACGGGGTTTACACGGTGACCGTGACTGTGCAGGACGACGACGGGGTGGCAGTGAGCGACACGTTTACGGTGACAGTGGTTAATCTTGCTCCGATGATCACGAACGTTTCCCTGAGCGACACCGAGATCGATGAGCATGGCACGGTAGACGTCTCGGGCGTTTTCACGGATGTCGGGTTAATGGATTTCCATACTGTGGAGATGAGCTGGGGAGACGGACAAAACTCCGGAGCAATGGTGGATGCTGTCAGCCGAACGTTCACCGCAACCCATCAATACCTGGACGATGACCCGGCAGGTACCCTTTTGGACACCTATGTCCTAACGGTGACCCTCACCGACGATGATGGAGGGGTGGCCACGGCGGAGACAAGGGTCACGGTGCACAATGTGGCCCCCAACATCGTGTCGGTCACCAACACAGCGTCGTTTCCCGACCAAGTCGGGGTGGGCGAGCCTGTCACGCTCTCGGGCACATTTGTGGATCCTGGCGCTGATGCTCATGAACTCCTCATTGACTGGGGGGAGGGCGGTACCCAGGAGACGGTTCCGATCCCGGCGGGAGCGCGGACCTTTTCCGTGGATCACATTTACGAGGACCCCACAGTGGACCGTATCACTGTGATTCTGCTCGATGATGACGGAGGCGAGGACGCAGACACCACCGACGTATTTCTCTCGGGCGCTGGGGTAAGCCAGGGTGTTCTGCATCTTATCGGAACGGAACTAGACAATGTCGCACGGATCATCTTCCATGCCGATCAAGGCGTGATTGAAGTCTTCACAGACTTTCTTGGGGAGCCGACAACCAGAACATTCGATGCCGCCCTCGCAGAGAAAATATCTATCAGCCTGGGAACGGGGGAGAATTCCGTTCTAATCGAAGAGACTGAGGGCGACCTCTTTCTCGACATTGTAACGGACACAAACTTAAGGATTCATGGAGCCGGCAATGTAACCCTCAGCAACATCGCCTTCAACCCGCTGCCGGTTACGGGCGGCAGTGTCCGCGTTACGGCCGGTGGCAATGTCGCTATCGACAGTGTGAACATCGGCGTTGTGGGTGTTTTTTCTGCCACATCCGGGGGAAGCATACAAGAGGTTGCACCAGGAGACCTTGATATCGACCTGGTCGCCTCAGAGGCGTATCTCACGGCCAACGTGAGCATCGGCGGACCTGATGCAGGCCAGGATCTGGAGACCGATGTCGATACCCTGGTCGCGGAAGTGACCGGCAGCACCATTTATCTCAATGAAGTGGGCGACATCGATCTTGTTTCCGTGACCGCTCCGGACGGGGAGATGGTGATCACGGCCGGGGGCAATATCGTGATCAGCGGGCCTGTCCGCACCGGCGAAACCGCCGGGCACATCCGGCTCGAGACGGCCAAAGATTTGTACATGGTAGGAAGGGACCCGGTAACAACCCACCTGCTGGAAGCCGTTGCGCAAACCGGCATCTTCCTTCATACGAAGGTCGTACTGCTCGATGCGCACGTTGCGATTGCAGGCAAGATCGAAATCCACGAATTCGATGCCATTGCTCTCCGGAATGTAACCAATGCCGACGGCCCGATCCACGTGATTGCCGGCGGTGAACTAACAGCCACCCACGTGGAATGCCTGGCGGATGAAGAAGGCAACAACGTCGGTCTCATGACATTAAGCGGCGATATTCTCGTGGACCACGTTGGGGTGGGATCCGAGCATTGCCAGGTGTCGCTCAGCTCCGCCGGGCACATTCTGGAAGTAGACAGCACGGATCCGGAAATGGATCTCCACGGGGCCATGGGGATTCTTTGCGCTGACGGAAAGATCGATAGGGGAATGGACCGGAGCTTCAAACGGATCCACAAGTGGTCGAAGAAAACCGCCCTGTATGAATTTGAACGCGGGCGGGCTTTGAATCTCCATGGCGTCAAAGGGGATGTGGAACTCTTTGTCCATCTCGAAAACAGGGTGTATGTCTCTGTCTTCGGCGACATCCATGTTGCCCATCTCAACAGCAATGGTCACGACATTTCACTCAGGTCCAAGTGCGGCGACATCTTCGTCTCCCATCTCGAGACGGGCCCCGACAAAGGGGACATCGAACTCAGGGCAAAAGGCGATGTCCATCTGGCCGGAGAACTTTATTCCGGAGATACCGGGCAGATTACGGCAGGGGATGACATTGACATTACCGCCGACGGCGATGTCACCATCTTCGGAACTGTCACCGCCGGAAAAGATACTGCTGCTATAAAGAAGAAAAAGCACTGCTGGTGGAAAAAGCCAAGCCCGGATGTGACGATCGACTCCGAATCTGAAGTCTTCATCCATGGGACCATCTTCTCCCAGGATGACGTAGAGATCTGGGCCGACGAAGGTGTCCTGGTCGATGCGCCTATTTCTACTGGCGACGACATCGAGATCGGCACCTGCGGCGAACTCGTTATTACGGAAAACGGTGTTCTGACTGCCGGTGGCGACGTGGAACTCTTCGCCAAGCAGTTCATTAACATCGACGCCGACATCACTGCCGGGGACGATGTCCGAATCGCATCGAAGAAAGCGGATGGTCTGATCAACGGCCCGGTCCTGGCGGGAGATCGGATCGACATCCACGCCGGCGGGAGCCTCTTTATCAGCGCCCCTATGGAAGCCGGAAGCGACCTGGATCTTTATGCGAAGTATGATCTGGTGTCGACGCACGAGGAGGCGACGCTCACAGCCGGAGTGGATGTAGAACTAGAGACCCGGTGGGGCGATATCGAAATCTGGGGTGCCGTCACCTCCGGCAACGGCCGGACCTGTTCGCCGGATGTCCTGATCGACTCGGGCGGCTGGCTCGGCATCTTGGCCCCGATTACTTCCCTGGATGATGTGGATATCCGGGCCGATGACGGCGTTTTGATCGCCGATGCCATCACGGCCGAAGACGACATCGAAATCCGTACCTGCGGGGAGCTGACCACCTCATCCAACGCGTCGTTAATTGCAGGTGGCGACGTGACGCTCTTTGCAAAGCAGCGGATGACCATCGGAGCGCCGGTGACAAGCGGCGGCGACATTTGGATGACGTCGGATGATGGCGATGTGATGTTACGAGGCGACGTCAGCTCACCCGGCGACATCGATATCTCGGCTGAGGGGCATCTCACCGTGCATTCGGCAATGATGGCGGAAGGTGATCTGGAGTTGTATGCAGGGCACTTGATGGTTGTCGAGCTGAGAGGATCTCTGACCGCCGGCGTGGATGTAGAGCTAGAAACCCGTTGCGGGGATATGATTTTGATGGGCCCCATCCAGTCCGGCAATGGCCAGACCCGTTCGCCGGATGTCTTGATCGACTCGGGCGGTTGGCTGGAAATCTATGAATTCATCACGTCCCTGGATGATGTCGAAGGTTGGGCCCGGGACGGCATATACATCGATGCCCCGATTCTGGCCGACGATCACATCACATTGACGACCTGCGGAGAACTGGCCACCGGCATTAACAGCGCCTTGAGTGCCGGAAGCGATCTTAAGCTGTTTGCCGGAACTGAGATGATCATCGATGGGTTGGTGGAAGCCGGTAACGACACATTGTTCCGCGCGAAAGGGACCATGAGCATTGGCGTTCCGGTTTTGGCCGGAGACGATGTCCGGATCACCTCCTGTAGCGGCGATGTCCTTATTGACGGCGCCATCAACGCCGGGGACGACATCGATGTCACCGCCGGCGAAGATCTTCTCATTTCTGCGGCCATAGCGGCCGGCGACGACATGGATCTGTACGCCAAACATGATCTGATCTCGACCCACCCGGGGGCATCATTGACGACGGGTGAAGACGTAAAGATCAAGACCCGCTGTGGGAATATCGAACTCCATGGGGCCGTCCGTGCCGGCAACGACACGGAGGCCTTCCGATCCGCCCACGGCTGCCGGCACGCGGAAAGCCCGGATGTGTGGATCGACTCGGGAGCCGGACTCTTCATCCACGGTGCGATGACTGCCGCGGACGACATCGACATTTGGGCCGATGAAGACGTTCTGGTCACCGCATCGATGTCCGCCGACGATGAACTTAGAATTAAAACCTCGGGGGCGATGACCCTAACCGAAACCTCCAAGGTTACCGCCGGAGACGATATTCATCTATACAGCAAATCGGATTTAACGATTTCAGGGACGGTGACATCCGCAGACGATATCTGTTTCACCAGCTGCGGAAATGTGCTGATCGACGGCACGGTCCAGGCAGCCGACGATGTCTACGGATATGCCCGCAGGGATCTGACCGTTTCCGGTCTGGTTGCCGCCGGTGACCGGATCTGCCTGAAATCTCGAGACGACATGCACATCACCTCGACCGGGGTGCTCTCCGGTATCGATAACAATCCCGCCCGAAGTATTTATCTGTGCTCACGGGATCAGATGATTGTCAAAGGCAAGATTCTGGCAGACCGCATCAGCATCCGATAATCAACGGACCTATAGAAAAAAAAAGGAATCATCCATCATACCCCCCCTGGGACTCCTTCCCACCAGGGGAGGGATAAAAAGTCCTTCTTTTCGAGGGGGGCTTGCCCTGTTGATGCTGCCGCTGGCGGCCCCTGCGAAGCAGGGATGTAACAGGGTAGGGTGGGGTGACAGAATGACCGATTTCGCGTCCTTAGTTTTGTTTACAGTTCCGTTTATCAATAACCTTCCTTTATGGCTGCGCCTGCCTCCCGCCCTGGTCGTTCAGGCTTATAGCCATTCCCTAAATATGTTCCGTTTGAGCATAGCGTATTCTGCCAACAGAATACGGGGTCGAAGGAGTTCGGATATAGACGTGTTCGGCGTCGGGGTCGGTATCGGGATCGGAATCGAGATAGGATCGCCATTTTCGATCTCGATACCAATACCGACCCCGATGATCCCGCCCTTTTCCGATACGGTGACACGTCACCAATCGGAACGAAATTCTGACAATAGCTATAACGTCTCGCATCATCGTCGTGGCAGCCGGTGCCCTTGTGTCGCTGCAATCCGTTTCTTTACAGGCCGGACTCGTAGGAAATAAAGAACTTCGGAATTTTCAAGTAGTTATTCCGGACAGGCCCTTTTCTTTCATTAGTCAAAGGTACGTGACCATTCTGCTTCGGTACGGAAGAACTACGATTTTCTCCACCGAATTATTTTTTATGACATAGATCACATATTTTTAGCCTTTTTGTGTGAAGCGATTCACATACACGCGATGGTTTTTAAAAACTGGTTGACAACCTTTCACGGGTGCGACTATCGAGGCTCAGGTTGTCATACTTTTTCATTAGATGTCTGTCCTACCATCCTGTAGACCATTTTGAGTTCCATTTTCACCTTACCGATTCCTCTGACCCAGGAGGCCATTAGTGAAACGGTCGGGACTCATAAATCGGTTTCAACTTGAAAACTTGGAACCGCGGATTCTGCTGTCCGCAGATGCAGCCTTGGTGGCGCCGTACGATCTGCCGGAAGAACTCGACGCCGGCACCGATCTGCTGCCTGTTGCTGGTGAGGTTGCGATCGGCGATCAGGACGGTTTCGAGAAATATACCCACCAGAACGCCAGAATTTACGACCCATCCCAGTCCATTGACGACATCTTTTCCGGACTCACCGAAACGTATCTGATCGACGGCGATGACGATGCCGGTGACCCAGGTGAAATAGGCGACGAGACCGACGAAGGGGCGACGCCTGTATCTAATCCATCGCTGTATGAAGATGCACTGATTTCATCTCACCAGCAGGAACAGATTGTCCGGGGACTGGAAGCGATTTCCCGGTTGGGACGTGTACTGGAGCGCGTCGATGCGTTTGCCGCGCCGATACCCCAAACAATCGACATGACCATCGGCGAATTCATTGGATTCGCCGATATTCTGGATACCCGGTTGGCCAAACCGGTGTACGACTATTTCAACGACGCTGTCGATCCGCCCGACAGCCGGGGCATGTTTCGCGCCTTTGAAAAAAGACCAACAGACCTCGGTGACGCAGACATTGCCGTCGATTGCCTGGATGGCGGACTGGCCCCAAGCGGCGGGCTGATGCAATTCGATCTGGAACTTCAGGCAACCCGTCAGGGGGAGGTGTACGCCAGCGATCCGGACGGCGAAGTTAATATTTCTGATCGAAAACAAACTGTTATCGCAGTCACGGCCGAGCTGAGAATCAATCTTGGCTTTGGCCTTGATGTAAACCATTCGGACGACTTTTTCGTTGTCTTTCGAGAATTTGATGCCGCCCTGACCGCCGAATCCAAAGCGGACAATACCGACACGGATCAGGAAACGGTTCAGGTGCCACTGGAGAATGCGGAAGAAAAGCCCGAACCGGACGTCCGAATCAGCGCCAGTTTCAATGACGCGATCGCTGAAGACGGCCGCATCACCCTGGATGAGCTAAACGCGATCACCGACGAGACGGCAGAAGAGTTCGTCGAGCTCGAAGTGACCGGTGCGCTCTTTTTTCTGCTTGCATCCACCGACCCCCGGATCGATCCTCCGGACACGGGCAGTAGTACCGAACAGGATCAGGACAGCTCCGATTCCCCGAATACTGCCCTGCCGACGTTCACTTCAGATATCGGCGAGCTGAAATATTCTATCCTGGACACGTTTGGAGCGCTCGAGGATACCCGCGGAGCGGTCGACCACCATGGAAATTTCGACACACCGTTGCCGGTCCTCGATCTGTCGATCAACCAGATGCTGGCAGAGCGCCCGGAATCAGGATCGACAATTGCTTTCGATTTTTACGCTCCGGCCCTGGAATATTTCACACTGGTCGAAGCATTCAATTTCGACCTGACCGACGAGCAGAACCTGTCCAGGATCGGGACCCTGCCTGAAATCGACATCCCCGATTTCAGTCTCGAAAATCCCGCACACAAAGACAGTCTTAAAAACCTGATCGAGGGCAAAATTCAGGGTACCCTGTCACCGGATTGGGATATCGGCCTTTTTCTGCCGGAAATCTGGTCCCTGCTCAACGAGGGCTTCCGGCCCGATGACTATCTGCCCCAATTCCAGCTTCTGCTGGGTCTTCCCTACCTTCCCAAGATCAATGACACCCGGTCTGATTTGAAATCCCTTTTCGGGTCTTCTGCCAATCTGCGGGGGCTCTTGGGCTACATCGAGACGACCCGGCTGAAGCCCTTTTCAACGGTTTCTCCGGTCAGTTCTCCTCCGAGCCTTTCAATTTGACGGGGAAGTACTTTCCTGAGAGCAACGAGATCCAAATCGATTTATTGATCGATGCGAAGAAGAATATCCATCTTCCGGTCGATCTGGAAGACATCTTCCCGGATCGATTCCGCGAGTTGGGCATTTCATTTGACACCGACCTGATCGTTACCGCATCCCTGGCGAAGAACTTCGATGTCTCCATCTCCATCTCCGCAGAAGATACTTCTGTTACGGTCAGAAAGTCTTCGGTCGCGGTCCGGGTGAACGAGGAGATCAACGGTTTGGGGGTCACGGTGGCGGATCTTCCCGAATCGAACACCGGTGTTGCAGAAGGCCGGTTCGATTTCGATTCCAGGATTGAACGTATTTTTCACGGGCTGGATCCGCCTTCCCTGGCGTCCTATGGCACCCTTTCCATGACCCTCACGGTCGTATCCGACCATCCCGGCCAGCCTTCCTTTGACCTCCGTGGTGAAGGCGACAACCTCTTCGATCCCGACCCCTCGAACATCAGCCTGTTTATTGAAACCGCTTCCCCGTTCGTGTTTGCGGCGCAGTCAGGCACCCCCTCCGATCTGACCCTCCGCCTGAATCCCGACCATCCCGCCCTGCTGGAAGTCGTCGACACCCAAAGCGGCCGCACAGTGCAGTCGCGTCTCCTGTCGCAGGTATCCCGGGTGGTGATCATCGGTTCGGACCGCAGCGACGACACCCTGACCATCGATCTGACCCATCCGTTTCATGTCCCCGGCGGCATCCGCTATGACGGCGGCGACGGCTGGTTCGATGTCCTCAACATCACCGGGCAGACCGCATCGGCGGCCGTGTACCGGGCCTGGAGCCCCTCTTCGGGATCCATTCAACTCGATGAGTTGACCATCGAGTACTTCGGTCTGGAGCCCATTACCGACACGGGTGATGTGGCCGAGCGGGTCCTGGGCTACACCCCCGGGGCCGATGTGCTCGACATTGAAGACGCCGGGGGACTGGACCAGATTACCGTCACCGCGGACACCGCTGAAGACATTACCGTCAACGAGCCTTCCACCTCCCTGATCATCGATGCCGACGACGGGGATGACACCATCAACTTCAACCTGGTCTTTTTCAGCACCAACGTCATCATCGACGGGGGGGCGGGCAACGACACCCTGGACCTTTCCGGCCGGGTGATCCCCATGTACGTCATCCACCTCCCGAACGGCCGGGTCGAGCTTAATGACGGCACCAGCGTGGTTCAGGTCCGGAACGTGGAAAACTTCAACGGCGGTCTGGCCACCCTGCGCGTGAACGGGATTCCCGACTGGGTCAGCCAGGGCCCCGGCCCCATGACGGGAGGATTGTTCACGGGCATCGGCCCCGACAATGTCACGGGGAATCCGGGGACGGGGGCCATCGAAGCGATTGCCGTGGACCCCAACGAGATCATACGGGTCTTTGTGGCCACCGTGGGCGGGGGCGTGTGGCGCAACAGCGACCGGATGGTGCTTTTCGAGTTTGACCAGACCGTCATCACGCCCGCGGCCGAAACCCGCCTCAATGAATTTCTGGTCTTCATGCGGCAACATCCGACCCTCACCGTGACACTGGTGGGCCACACCGATGATGTGGGAGACGCCGGGTTCAACACGACCCTGGGCCAGAACCGGGCCAACGCGGTGCAGGCCTACCTCACGGACCCGGCCCGGGGCGTAAATCGCCTCGATCCCGCCCGCATCCTGGACGCCGCCACCCGTGGTGAGGGAGAACCCATTGCTACCAACGCGGTGGAAACCGACGGCCGTGAGCTCAACCGACGGGTGGAACTGCTGGTCAAACACTGGGAACCCCTGACGGACAACTTCCCTTCCACGGCCGTTGCCTCCATTGCGATCGATCCTTCCAACCCCGACATCATTTACGCCGGTACCGGCAGCACCAGCAGCGCCGCCGTGGCCTTTCCCAACCGGGCCACGTCCATCGGCCTGTTGAAATCCACCGACCGGGGGAACACCTGGGAGATTCTCCATCGCACGCTCTTTGAGGGGAGTATCATCAACGACGTGGTGGTGAACACCGACGGCATCGTTCTGGTGGGAACAGACGGCGTGGGCACCGGCGGAGCAGGACTCTTTCGATCGGACGACGGGGGGGGCACCTTCACCAATATATTTACCGCCACCCAGGGTTTCGACACCGACGGCCTGGACAACAATGGTAGCGGCGTTCCGGACGACGCCGGCGAAGCCTTCCCGGCCGTCAATGTGACAGACATTCTGGTGGATCCCGGCGATCCGACGCGGTTCTACGTGGGGGCTGTGAGCACGGCCGTGAGTGGCGTCTACATGAGCACCGACAGCGGCGAGACCTGGCGGCAGCTAACGGCGCTGGCCATGCCCCCGGCGGCCCGCTTCACGACCCCGGTTCGCATTGAGCTGGCCATCAGTGCCACCGATGACGCCGGCCAGCGACCGGTCTATGCGGCGGTGATCGTGCCCATACGGGACACCCTGGCCCAGCTGGTCACGGCGGCCCAGGTGGCGGCGGGTATCAACACCATCGAGGTGGCCGTCATCCCCGGGGACGTCAACGCCATTTTCGAGGCCGGTGACAATATCTTTATCGACACGGGGGGTGTTCGGGAAAACTTCACGGTGAATTCCACGGCCGCCTCGGCGACCCCGGGCCAGGTCACCCTGACCCTGTCCGGCACCACTGAAGCCGGTGCCGGCTTCGTGGGCATCCACCCCGGCGGCCAGGCCGGCACCCACTTCTCCATGGTGGCCGATCCCCTGAACGCCAATGCCCTCTACATCGCCGGCGACCGCGCGGCAGGTGCCGGCGCCGGCGGCCTCATGCTCCCCAACGCCACCGGGTCCACACGCTTTCACGGCCGCATTCTCCGGGGCGTGTTCTCGGGGGGCGGGGCCACGGCCTGGACGGTGCTGACAGATACCAACGCCACCAATTCGGCGCCCCACGCCGATTCCAGGGATATGGTGTTCCAGGGCCAGCGCATCCTGGAGGCGGATGACGGCGGCATCTTCCGCCTGCAGAATCCGGCCAATGTGGCCGGCCAGGGCAACCGCCAGTGGTTCTCCGAGAACGACGACCTGGTATTGACCGAGTTCTTCGACGTGGCGTTCGAGACGGTCAATGACATCATCCTTGGCGGCGCCCAGGACAACGGGGTGGGCCTTCAGAACACCACCGGCGGGATTCAGTGGACCTCCACCGCCCTGGGGGACGGGGGATTTGTCGAAGCTGCCGGCACCACCACGTTTTTCAGCAGCCAGAATCTGGGTGGTTTCGGGCCGGCCTTTCCGTTGATCAATCCGGCCGCGAACGGTTCCAATTTCGTGATCGTGCCCCTGGGATCCCCCATTCAGGTGGGCGACCGCCTCAACCTGCCTCAGGAAACCGTCTTCCATGTGGTCACCGGCACGACGGTGAGTGGCGGCAACCTGAGGGTCAATTTCACCGGGTCCACCCTGCAAAACACCTATCCTGCCGGCTTTCCGGTACTCGTGGACCTGCAGTTTTCAAGCGGTTTGATCGTGGCCGGAACGCCTGCCCCGGCGTGGACTTGTTTACGCTCGAGAACACGGGGGGGAGCACGATTCAATTTGTCCAGCCCTTCGAGCTCAATGCCATCACGCCCACCAACCTGGTCATCGGCACGAGCTTCGTTTATGAATCCCTCAACAATGACAATGGCCGCACGCTCCAGCTCCTGAACTTCGCCGGCGCCCTGCCCATGACCGGGGGCAATCCGTTTGCACCCCAGGCGGCCAATGTGGGCCAGGTCAATGCCATGATATACGGCGGGCGCCAGCCGGACGGGATGGGCGGCTTCACCAACCAGGCCGATGTGCTCATCGTGGGGTCGGATCCCGGTCAGGGAAACCGCCGGCCGACCGCCGCCAACACCCACCCCCTCTGGATCCGCCAGGCAGGGGCGGGCCTCGGTGCCAACCTCACAGCGGTCGGCAGCTTCACCATCGCGGCCGGCGGGACGGCGGTCCGGGATGTGGCCGTGGATCCCAACGACTGGCGGACGATCTTTATCCTGGATGCGAGAGGCCGGATCTGGCAGACATTTGACGGCGCCGTGGCCGACCCCGACACGTGGACCTGGACGCGGATGGACATCGGCAACCCCATTGTTTGGGATGAACTGGGCCCCGGTCCCATCCAGGAGGCCCAGTTCAACGCGCCGCCCGATAATGCCGGAGCGGGGGCTGTCGAGGCCATCGCCGTTCACCCCACGGATCCCAACACGGTGTTCCTGGGCACGGTGGCCGGCGGGGTGTGGCGCACCAACGATTTCAACAGCGCCCAGCCCGACTGGGTGCCGCTGAGTGACCGGTTGGAATCCCTCTATGTCGGTTCCCTGGTCTTCGATCCGAACGATGCCGACACCCTCTACGTAGGAACCGGCAGCTACAGCAACACCTTCCGCAACCGGCCGAGCCAGGCGGCGGTGGGCCTCTACCGGACCACCAACGCCAATGAGGCCAATCCGCTCAACGTGCGATGGGAAAATCTGGGCCGGTCCACCTTCCAGGGGCTGGACATCCGGCGGGTACTGCCCTCGACCAATCCCTTGATCATCCTTGTGGCGGCCGCCGACAGCAACGGGAACGGGGGCCTCTTTCGCAGCGCCGACGACGGCCAGAGCTGGGCGGACATGACCGATGGCGGTGACCCGGTCCTGCCGGCGGCCGTCGCCACGGACGTGATGGTGGATCCCAACGACCCCAATCGCATCTCCGCAGCGATTCCGGGCAACGGCGTCTACATGAGCACCGATACGGGCGCCACATGGGCCAGGATCGACAACCAGGGCACGGCGATCACGGGTGTCGGTGTGTCCACCAATATCGAGCTGGCGGCCCATGATGCCGGTGCAACCACGGTGCTCTATGTTGGGGTGATCGACGACAATGGCCAGCTGTCGGGCGTTTTCCGGGACACCCAGGGCGGAGACGGCGTGGACAACGATGCGGCCAACGGCATTGACGACGCCGCGGAATACACCTGGACGGCCATCGGACCGGCACCGCCGGCGACCCACGGGGGCGGTCAGGGGTTCAACAATTTCGCCATCGTGGCCGATCCCACCAACGCCAACATGGTGTATGTTTCCGGCGATCGCCCGCCCAACATTTTCCGCGGGGAGGCGGGCGCCAACACCTGGACATCCATCGTTCTGGCCGGGACCAGCTCCGACACCAACCCCCATGCCGACTCCCGGCACATGGTGTTCCTCAACACCACAACCCTTCTGGAATCCGATGACGGGGGCGTTTTTCAACTGCCGACCCCCCTGAACGCCGCTTCCAGCGACTGGGTCAACAAGAACGGCAACCTCCGGGACGTGGAATTCCACGACGTGGCCTTTGACACGGGAGACGACCTGGCCATCGGCGGGGCCCAGGACAACGGCTCCGAGGTCCAGAACGCCACGGGCAGCCAGGTATGGACCCGCTTTCTGGGAGGAGACGGCTCCTCCCAGGCCTACAGCATTCCGGGCGACACCCGCTATTCCCTGGGCAACAACTTCACCAACTTCGTGCGCAACGGCACCGACCAACTGCTGCTCCGGGCTACGGGCAGCGGGGTTGATTTTTCGGGCCTGGAAAGCACCAGCCCCGACGTTCCCGACAGCGCCTTCGAAGGCAGCCGCTTCGAGTCCCTCATCCCTGTGGAACCCAACCGCTTCACCGCGGGAGGGCTGCTGATCGCCCGACGGGCGCTCTACGAAAGTTCCGATTCCGGCGACACCATCACCCAGGTCGCCCTGCCGGGCAAGAGCGACACCGATGTGATCCGCAAACTGGTATACGGCGGGGTGCGGGCCGGAACGAACGAGCCCAACATCTTCTGGGCCGGGACCAATTCCGGACGGCTGTACATCCGCGACCAGGCGGGCACGGTGACGGACCGGACCGCCGCGCTCGCTGCCGTCATTCCCGGCAGCTCACCGGGTGTCCATATCATCAAGGGCATCGCCGTGGATCCCCAGGACTGGCACCGGGCCTGGGTCATCAAGGGAAACCAAGTGGCCATGACCACCGACGCCGGTGCCACCTGGACCGAGGTCACCTTCAACCTTCCCGCGGAAACTGCCGAACTGCGCGATGCGGCCTTTGTGGATATTTCGCCCCTGGCCGGCGACGGAATTCCGGTGGTGAGCGGCTGGGGCGGCGTGTTCCTGCTGAACAACAACACCTGGTCCAAGTACGGCCAGACCCTGCCCAACGTGCTCATCCACGACATCGATTTCCACGACCACGACATAGACGGCAATGCCGCCAACGGCACGGGCATGCTCCTGGTGGGCACCTTCGGCCGGGGCGCATGGGTCAGTCCCAACACCTCCACCTCTGTCCTGTCGGCGCTGACCAACCATTTGGCGAGCCTTCCCGGTGCCACCAGCTTCCAGCGTATTGAGGTGGACAATGTGGGCGGCAGCATCGTGTTGCTGGCTGCCGGCGAAGGCGGTGTGTTCCGGAAGATCGGATCGGGTCCCTGGACCGAGTACGGCGTGGGCCTGCCCAATGTCTTGACCACCGCCATCGAGCGCTACCCGACGCCCGATGACATTCTTTTGGCGGGGACACTGGGCAGGGGGGCCTGGACGATTCCCAACGCCGGTCAGACCATCGGCGTGCCGGGCACCATTGTGATCGACGGCGCAGACCAGGCCGAGGTTTTCAAGCTCGTTCGAAACGCGGACGAACCCTGGCTGTTGGACGTTTTCGTCAATCTGGCCTCGGACATGCTGATCGGAGACCCCAAGGCGCAGCTGCCCTTTGCATCCATCGAATCCATTACGATTAACGGCAACGGCGGCGAAGACACCCTGACCGTGGACATTTCCAACGGGGCGGTCGCGGTGCCCGCCGGAATCACCTTCAACGGTGCCGACGCATCCGACACGGTGGAAATCGTCAACCCGGGCGCCGCGACCGTGACCTCCGACTCCGGCATTGTCTCCGGCGGCCTGACGACCACCGCGCGCCAGACGGTGACGGTCGTCGATGCCTTCGGAGACAGCGGCACCATGACCGTGCGCTGGACGGGCGTGGAGACCGGAACCGACGGTGTGACCGTGGCCCAGAACGTGGATGTCCTGGCCCCCGGACTGGGGGCGGTCGCCGCCGCCTTCCAGAGCGGTTTGTCCGACGCCCTGCGGGGCATGAGTCTGGCAGGCGTCAATGCGGAATCGATTGCCTCGGCTCTCAACGGCATCCTGGTGGACGAGATCCGTCCCAAGGATTTGCCGTTCCTCACGGCCTCCAGCGTCAGACCCCAGGGCGGCCGCATCCAGCTCGATGATGTCGTGTCGGTGTTGAACCGGATTTTCAGCCAGGGCGGTCTGGACCTGGGGCAGGTGTCCACATCCGGCGCCCTGGCGACGCCTGCGGCGCTGCGGCAGGCCCTGGATGATCTGGATGCGATCCCCGGCAACGTGACCCTGGACGAGGTGACGGACCGGGACGACGACGGCAGCCCCGACATCTTTTTTGAAATGACCGTGTCCGGAACCGAACTTGAAGGTATCATCGACCTGGATGTGCGGGCCGACGTGCTGGGCGGCACCGGGCGGATCGAGCTCTCCGGCGCCCTGGAGATCACCGCGACGATCGACCTGAACGTGGACTTCGGCGTCGACTCCCAGGGTTTCTTTATCGTCCCCACGGATCCGGCCGAAACCGCCCTGAAGGTCACCAACCTGGTGATCAGCGGCGATGTGGCCGGCAGCGGCCGACTGGGCTTTCTGGGGGTGGATGTCAGTGGAGCGACCCTGTCTCTGGATCCGCAGGTCGAGATCAGCATCGGCCTGACCGACCCGGGGACCCTGGCCGCCGACGGCACCATCCGGGTCCCCGAGCTGACGCCCGATGATTTCCGGGATCTGATCAGTGCCGAGGCCACCGGTGACCCGGCCGACGGCCTGGACGACGACGTGGTCCTGACCGGCACCTTCGGGGTCTCCCTGCTCCTGCCCGGGTTTGACGATGACATCGACCTGGTGGATGCCGATCTCACCGTCACGTGGCCCGACGCCCAGGAGGTGGAACAGGTCATCATCTCCGCCAGTACCGGCGCCGGCCAGGCCCTGCTGGATTTCCTCCAGGTCGGCTTCCAGGAAGTGCTGGATCAACTCATCGCCTTCAAAGACCAGCTCGATGTTCTCGACGCCGACATCCCCTTTATCGAAAAAGGCTTGGAAGAAATCATCGCCCTGATCCAGGTCTTCCAGGACAAGGTGATCGAGCCGCTGACCCAGCCGGGCAGCTTCACCGTCCGGGTACCGACCATCCAGGAAATGGCGCTGCAACTCATCGCCAGTCTGGGGATCGATCTGGAAGAATTCGGATTGAGCTACAGCACGTCCACCGACGAGCTGACCTACCGGCTGCAGCTCGACGCCGGCGCCAGTACCACCGACACCCTGGGATTCGATTTTGACCTGGCCGACGGCCTGGCCGATGTCAACTTCAGCACCGACGCCGGCGTCAGTGCCGGGGTGTTGCTGGACGTGATCGTTGGCGTCGACATCGGCGGCATCATCGACGGCGATGATCCTCTCGACTGGTTCTTCCTGCGGGATCCGTCCCTCAGCGGGAACCTCAGCCTGACGGCCAGCAATGTGGACGCCAGCGCCCGGTTCGGCTTTCTGTCCATCGGGATCGTGGACGGATCGGTGGCCGCCAATCCGTCCCTGACCCTCAGCCTGAACGACACCGGGACCACGGCGGCCGATGGTCGTCTGGATCTGCGGGAGCTGATCGACGGCGTCGGCGACCTGGAAACCCTGCTCGATGTCGAGCTCACCGGCGGCGCAACCTTGAGCCTGCCGATCTCGGCCCCCTTCATCGGCCTGACGCCGGGTCCGGACACCACGCTGATTGTCACCATCGGTGATTTCGACGACCTGGAGACCTACAGCGTCAGCCTGCCGCCGGCCCTCTCCGACCTGGGCAATTTCACCAACATGAACGCCGGGACACTGGTGGGGCTGCTGGCCCAGGTGACCGGCTGGCTGGATGATTTCCGGCGCAGCGACACCTTTGCCAACTTTGACGTGCCCTTTGTGGGACCTGCCCTGGACGAGATCCTGGGCTTTGCCGACGAGTTCCGGGACACCCTCCTGTTTGATGATGCCGATGACGGCAACGCCGACGCCGAAACCCTGATCTACGATGTGAACCAGGCCCTGGAAACCGCTGAACTGGACGACCGGATCCGGGCCGAAGCGGACGGAGCGCGCATCCGGCTGATCGCCGTGGACACCACGGTCACCGAGTTTTCCATCACCGCCCCGGGGGGTAACGCCCTCGGCTTCGACACCTCCCAGACTGCCGTCACGGACATCATTACCCTGTCGCTGACCGGCATATCGGACGCCCCCGCCGATGGCGTCCTGATCGCCGATGTCACATTCAACGTGACGGTCAACGGCGGGACTCCCGTGCCGGTAACGGTTTTGGCCGCCGATACGACCGAGAACACGTCCCTCGGCAACGACGTGGCCAAGCTGGTGGATGTCAACGGCTCTCCGACCTTTGCCACCGCCCAGCAGCTGGCCCTCAAGGCGGCGGAGATCCTCGGCGTCCCCAGCGATGTGGTCGAGTACGATGCCGCCGAGGACATCCTGACCTTTACTCTGGATCTGTCGGGCACCTTCGGCACCCTGGAGCTGCCCCTCGACTTCAACCTGGATCTGTCACCCCTTCTGGCACTGGAGACCGACACCTTGGTGGAGCTCTCGGCCAGCGGCGGTCTGACGCTGACCCTGGGCGTCTTTATGGGGGACGCGCCGGCCTCCACCATCCTGGAGGGGAGCAAATTGCTGAGCGAGATCGGAGACGGGGTGGATATCCAGACCAACCTGGCCATCACCGCTCCCAACCCGGTCTCCTCCTTTATCGGCCGCCTGTCGGCCGACGCCCGCTTTGCGCTGTCCATTGACGGCGGCGCCGGAGTCGACGTCACGGTGCTCCGCGACAGCACCGAGTCCAACACCACGCTGGACGACCTGGTTGCCGATGTAAACACGGCCCTTGCCACCGCCGGCCTGGCCGCGCAGATCGAGGCCCAGAAGGGGCAGGCGGCCGACAATGAAGACGGGAGGATCGTGCTCGTGGTCCTGGACGGCGGCATCACCGCCGTTACCATGACGGCCGATGCGACCGATCCCACGGTGAGGGAAATGGGCTTTGTCATCTCACAGGATGCCGCGGACGACGGCGGCACCCTTAAGATCAAAGCCTCCCAGGACGTTCTGGGACGGCTGGGCCAGCTTTCGGCCGATGCGTCCTTTGACGTGATCCTCAACACGGTCAACGGCGGATCCCCGGTTCCCGTGACCCTGCCCAAAACCAGCACCTTTTCCCATCGCAACATCCTGGAGGTCGTCAACGCGCTCCAGGCGGTGATCGATGATGTGCCCGAGCTGGACGGCAAGGTGACGGTCATGTCCCGGGGTCTGACGCTGATCTTCAAGGCGACCGAAGCCGGGGCGACCACCTTTAACATTATCGCCGCCGGCGGCAACCCCGCCGTGACAGAATTGGGGCTGGGGACCAACAACATCGGCAACAGCGCCGAGTTTGTGATCACCACCCGGGACGGCGCCAAAAGCGCCATCAACCTGAACGGTCTCACCACCCTGCAGGACGTCATCAATGCCATCAACGCCCAGTCGGCCGGCAAGGTCACGGCCGCCATCAATGAAAACGGCACCGGCCTGCAGCTCACCGACAACACCGCCGGTGGTGCCGACTTCATCGTGAACGCCACCAACGGGACCCAGGCCGCCATCAACCTGGGCATCCTGGCCCGGGATGCCGGCGAAACCGAAGAACCGGACGGGGTCATCGACGGCGGTACCATCGGCGGCCTGACGGCCCAGGACCGCTTCTTCATCTCCGACGCCAGCGCCACCGTAGGGATTTCGCTGGCCACCCCCGGCGGCATCAGCGCCTCGGCCATGTTCGGGTTCGTGGAAGTGGCCCTGAGCGGCAGCAGCTCCTTTGACGCCGACCTGACCCTCGGCCTCCAGGATCCCGGCACCGTTGCTGACGACGGTCGCATCACCCTGGCCGAGCTCATCGACGCCCTGTCGGACATCACCTCCCTGATCGCCGCCCCCGACCTCAACGGGACCGGCGGTCTGACCCTGGACATCGATGTCTCGCCGTCCATCCCGGGGATCAATGTCCCGGACGACGCCCAGATCGTCATCACCATCAATGACATCGGCAACCCCTTCACCGATCCGGTCGAAGCGCCCGACATCACCTTCAGTTTCCCCGACCTGGGCGATCTGCTCGCCTTCGACAACATCGAGTTCAACTTCGACAGTATCCTGGATGCGCTTCTGGCCCTGGCCGATTTCCTGGGCCAGTTCGAGGCCTTCGATTTTCTCAACCAACCGATTCCGCTCATCAATGTCAGCGTCAATGACCTGTTGACCTTCGTGGATGAGTTTCGGGATGCCCTCAACGCCGCGCGCAACGACCCGGCCGGGTCCCTACAGGTTCTGGAGGCCAAGCTGAAGGAAGCCTTCGGCCTGTCCCTGGTGACCTCCGGGGGTGCCGAGATTCTGCGGCTCGACATCGAGTGGGATGCCGGATTCAACAAGTCCATGCCCCTGAACCTGGATCTGGGACTGCCGGACTTCGCCAACCTGTCGGGCAACGCCGGACTCACCGCCGCAGGCGACATCGACGTCCATCTGGCCTTCGGCATCGACCTTTCCAACCCGCTCAATTTCTACATCTTCGATGCCACCGGGATCACGGGGAGTATTACGCTGGCAGGGGACGACATCGAGTTCCAGGCCGCATTAGGGCCCCTGGGAATATTTGTCCGGGATGACGAAGACGAGGGGGGCAGTTATGCGAATCTGTCCGCAGATCTGAGCCTCGGCCTCCAGGACGGCATCTTCACCAACAACCGGGTCCTGCTGACCGACATCGACTTCGGCAGTGCCTTTGATGCCAACATCACCGGGACCCTGGCGGCCAACCTGCCCGTCTTCTTTCCGACAGAATCGATCTCAAAGGGCCCCATTCAACTGGGGGCCTCGCTGGCCTTCGGGACCGGGGGCATCGAGCTCAACGGCACCCTGGCCGGCGGTGAATACATTATCATCCCGGATGACCTGTTCGGTATCGACCTGTCCCAGTTCAGCCTCCTGGACAACATCCTGCTGGCCATCGACGGCGTGGATGCCTTCCTGGCCGGCCTCCAGGACCTTCTGGACGGAGAGATCTTCGGGGTCTCCCTGCCGCTGGTCGGAGACCAGCTGTCCTCCGGGGCCCGGTTCATCGAGGACTTCCGGAAAGATTTCATCGACCCGCTGCGAGAAGAAGTCAGCAACCTGACCGACCCGGATTCAAACTTCATCTCCACCAAGCTCTTCGAACTTTTGGGACCCGGCGGCCTCAACATCCTGTTGGACTCGGACGATCCCGGAACGGACATCACGGCGGCCGACGTCGTTCTGGACACCAATCTGGGCACGCCGGGGATCGACACGGATGAGGTCTATATCCAGTGGAACGTCCTGCTGGGCGGAGACCTGCTGGACATCGGCACCGGCATCGGTTTCGATATCGGCTTCCCCGGGCTGGGGCTGGAGACCACGGGCGAGATCGACCTGAATATCAACTGGGAGCTGGCCCTCGGCTTCGGGCTCGATTTTGTCCAGGGCTTCTACCTGGATGTGTCGGATGCCAACGAGCTGGAGGTCGAGGTCAACGTGACCCTGCCGGGCGCCGGGATCACGGGGCGTCTGGCCATCCTCCAGATCGAGGCCTTCGACAACGGAGGCACCCACCTGACAGCCCAATTTGCCCTGGATGTCCACAACCGGAACAACCCGGCCGACACCAAGCTGGGCCTGGGTGAACTGCCCAGTATCGGCTTTAACATCGGCTTTGCCGCAGAGGCCATTGTGGATCTGGGCATGGAGCTCCAGCTCAACAGCGAGCTGGTCCCCGGTGCGGACACGGTCTTCCCAAAGATCGTGGCCGATTTCTACCTGCTGTGGGGTTTCGGCGACGTGCATTCGGGCACCCTGGTGTCCATCGAAAACATGGGCAGCGCCCTGGCCGACGGTCTCCAGATCGTCGAGTTCCGCAATGTGGGACTCGACCTGGGGACCTTCATCTCGGATGTCATCGGCCCCATTGTCAAGGAGGTCCAGAAGGCGACCGAGCCGCTGCAGCCCATCATCGATGCCATTACGGCCCCCATCCCGCTCCTGTCGGATCTTGCCGGTAGCCCCATCACCCTCCTGGATCTGGCCGAGATATTCGCCGGCGACTATTTTGACGTGCGCATGATCCGGGCCATCGCAGACCTGATCAACCTGATCAACGCCATCCCCGCCGATGCGGAAAGCGTGATCATCACCTTCGGGGACTTCGAGCTCTACAACGCCGCAGGCGGCCTGACCCTGGATCTGAGCAACCCGGCCTTCGACCTGAGCGATCCGGTCTCCAGCGGATTCGAGACGCCGACCCTGGAGGGATTCGATTTCGACGGCCTCCTGGCCGGCCAGCCGTCCAACGGTACGACCAGCTTCACCAACAATATCCGCGACCAGGATTTCGGCGGCGGGTTCTCCTTCCCGATCCTGGACGACCCCTCCCAGATATTCGGGCTTCTCATGGGCCGGCCGGCGACCCTGATCGCCTATGATCTGCCCCCGTTGCTCTTCACGTTCGACTGGAGCCAGTTCTTCTCCATTTTCGGACCCCTGGGTGTGTCGATCAACGTGAACATCGGTATCAACATCGACTTCGCCTTCGCCTACGACACCCTGGGCATCCAGCGATTCGCCGAGGGCGGATTCCGCAACCCGCTGACTCTGTTCGACGGCTTCTTCATCAGCGACACGGCGTCGCCCACCGGCGAGGGTGAAGATGTGTCGGAAATTACCTTCACCGGCCTGATCACGGCCGCCGCAGAGCTGAATCTGGGGGTGGCCAAGGCCGGCGTTGCCGGCGGGGCGGAGATCATCATCCGCTTCGATCTCCACGATCCCAACGAGGATGGCAAGATCCGGCTGATCGAGCTGGCCAAGAACTTCCTCAACGAGTTCAACTACGGGTCACCGCTCCTGGCGCCGCTGGCGATATTCGACGTCACCGGCGAAGCCTTTTTCCGGCTTTTCGCCTTCCTCAAGGTGGATCTGTTTATTCTTACCATCGACAAAGAATTCGATATTACCCCGCCCTTAAAACTGCTCGACTTCGAGATCCCGTTCACCCGCGTGCCGACCCTGGCCAACGAGCTGAGCGGCGGAGCCCTGCAGTTGAACGCCGGACCCAATGCCAAGGATCGCCTGGAGGGGGACGATTCAGACATTGCCGAGACCTTTGACGTGGACCAGGGCAGCTCGCCGAACAAGGTGGATGTCACCGCCTTCGGCTACACCCAGACCTACTCTATCAACAGCCCCATTATCGCCCTGGGCGGTGACGGGGATGACGTCTTCGACTTCTCCGACATTACCAACCCTGCCATCACCTATGAGATCGAAGGCGGCGGGGGCAACGACACCATCATCCTGCCGGCCAATGCCGGCCGCGCGGTCATCGACGCCGGCCCGGGAGACGACACGATCGTGAGCGGTGCGGGCAACGATGTCATCATCGGCGGGGCCGGAAACGACACCATCGATGCCGGCGGGGGCAACGACATCGTGTTCGCCGACACCGGGGAAATCACCGATGATGCCTACAAGGCACCGGCACGCCTGACGGACGGCAACGATATCGTCAACGGCGGTGACGGAAACGATCTGCTGGTGGGCAGCGGTGGCGATGATCAGGTGAACGGCGATGGGGGCGAGGACATCGTGATCGGCGACGGCGTCATCCTGGGGCTCGGTAGCACCGACCCGGAGGCCTTCGATACGGCGGGCGTGGGCGAATTCAGCGACACCAGCCGGGGCCTGGGGGGCAATGATCTGCTGACCGGCGGCCTGGGCAACGACATCATCTACGCCGGCAAGGGTGATGACGACATCGACGGCGGCGATGACGACGACGACATCTTCGCCGAAGACGGCGCTGATACCGTCGGCGGCGGCGCGGGCAACGATCTGATCCTGGGCAGCCGAGGCAAGGATGTGATCGACGGCAACGACGGCGACGACGAGATTTACGGCGACGAGGATGCCGACACCATCCACGGCAATGCCGGTCTGGACGAGATCCACGGCGGGATCGGGCCGGACGAGATCTGGGGCGACGAAGACAACGATACGATCAACGGCGGACCGGATCCCGACAAGATTTACGGCGGCGGCGGATCCGATGACATCGACGGGGGCGCCGGCTCGAATGTGGTCTGGGGCGACGACAAACCCGGCGACGCCACCGGCGCCGGGGCGGCCGATACGATTGTGACGGGCCCCGGACCCGACGAGATCCACGGCCAGGAGGGCGGTGACGACATTGACGGCGGCGACGGCGACAACCGGATCTTCGGCGATGACGGCGACGACGATATCGTGGCCGGCCTGGGCAACCACATCGTCACCGGCGGCGCCGGGAACGACGTCATCATTTTAGGCGACGGCATCCTGATCCCGCTGGCACCGCTGACCGACCGGGTGGGCTCCGAGGTATTCGGCGATGACGGCAACGACGAGATCACGATCGGGTTGGGCAATCACATCATCGTCGGCGATGCCGGCGACGATACCATCGTGGCCGGCGACGCTATCCCGGTGCCGGGTGCTCCGGTGTCGGTCCGGATCGGGTCGGAGGTCACCGGGGACGCCGGGGTGGATGATATCCTGATCGGGACCGGCAACCACATTATCGACCTGGGCACTGAAGACGATACCCTGGTGGCGGGCAGCGGTGTTGTGGCGGCGGGAGCACCGCGGGTCGGCTCCGAAGTGTTCGGCCGCACGGGTGTGGACCTGATCACGCTGGGTGACGGCAATCACCTGGTGCGGACCCATGAGGGGAATGACACGGTCATCGCCGGGATCGGCGACAGCGACGTTGCCGGCGGCGGTGGGGCCGACATCATCATCCTGGCGGGCGGTGACAACCTGGTTTACGGCGGCGACAATCCCTTTGATCTTCCGGCCGCGAGCACCGGGGTCGATGAAGGGGACACCATCACCACCGGGCCGGGCGACGACGAGATCAACAGCCAGGCGGGCGGGGATGTTATCGACGCCGGCGCGGGCGACGACATGATCTTCACCGATGAGGGCGACGACACCGTGACCGCCGGCCTGGGCAGCGACGTCGTCGGCACCGCCGACGGTGCGGATACGGTGTATGCGGGCACGGGCCCGGCCGGCGATCCGGGCGAGACCGCCTCCGTCAACGAGATCAATCTGGGCCTGGGCGACGACGAGGCTTACGGCGACTTCGGCGCCGACATCATCATTGCCGGCGACGGTGACGACGACATCTTTGCCCTGCCGGGAGACGACTTCGTCCAGGGCAACCTGCATGACGACCTGATCATGGGCGGTCCCGGCAACGATGTTCTCATCGGCGGCCGGGGCGACGACAGGATCGACGCCGGTGCGGGCAACGACGTGATCTGGGGCGGATTCGAGGATGTGGACTCCGCGCTGGTGGACCCCAACATTCCGGCCAACTTCGAGAACCCCATCGGGTTCGACCCGGCCGAGCTGCTGATTCCCACGGGCTATGTGCCGCCGCTGGTGTCCCCCGTTGTGGCCCTGGGCCTCTCCATGGGGAGCGACTCCGATGATCTCCCGGCCACGGCCGACGAGATGGGCAATCCCCAGGATTTTAACGACTTTCTCATCGGCGGCCCCGGCAACGACGTCATGTTCGGCGGCGGCGGACGGGACAAAATGTTCGGCGGGTCGGGCAACGACTATGTGGACGGCGGCGGCGGCACCGACTTTATCTTCCCCGACGCGGGCTCCTTCGGCATCCACGGCCGGACGGATGTGGATCCCCAGGGCCGGCTCACAGCCGACGCCCTCTTCTCGCTGCGCATCGACGGCGGGCCCCCGGTGCCCATTTCCATCACGGCGGCGCTGACTGCCGGCAACCCGGACGTGGATGCCCTGGCGGGACAGATCAATGCGGCCCTGCTGGCCCAGGGCGTCACCGAGGTCTTCGCCCGCCGGTTGGGCTCGCTGCGCCTGGGCCTGGTGCTCGATACGGATCTGGCGGACAGCCTGGAGATTTCCTCGGCCAACACCGCGGCCAACGATGAGCTCGGCCTTTTCGCCGGCGGGACCGAAGCCGGCGCCATTCAGGCCGGCCAGCGGGCCTGGGGCGGCGACGGCATCGACTTCCTCTACGCCTTTTCCAACACGTTCATCACCGACGACCCGGCCGACATCGCCCTGGCGGTGGATCGCATCGGCGATGAGCTGCACGGCGGCTCGGGCAATGACCAGCTTTACGGCAACCTGGGCCGGGATGCCATTTTCGGTGACAGCGGCAATGAAACCATCTTCGGAGACGCCCTGGCCGGGCCGACCCTGGCCGAGAACATTCAGGGGCATGTGACCGGCGGCAACGACTACATCAACGGCGGCACCGGGCAGGACATCATCAAGGGCGGCGGCGGCGACGACGAGCTCTGGAGGCATGCCGACGGCGACTACCTCGTCGGCCAGAAGGGCAACGACACCCTCTACGGCGGCCACGGCATCGATTTCATGGAGCTGGACACCCACCGTGATTTCTTCGATGACGGGGCGCCGGCTCCCATCGACATATTCGACGGCCATTTCGGCAACACCTTCGAGAGCGACACCCCCGACGAGAATTCCACCGACATCATGATCATCGTGGGGACCAACCAGGATGATGTGATCCGCATCGGCCAGCTCGCCGACGGGCGCATCCATGTCTTTTACCAGACCGTCCATCCCGACACGGGCGACATCGAACAGCGGGAAATTTTAGCCCCCTGGCGGGCCAACAACCCCGACGGCAGCCTGAATCCCACGGGTGAACCGCTGGTGGAGCAGTTCCGCATCACCACGCTTTCGAATGACGATGTGGTGGAATTCATCCAGGAAGGCTATTCGGTGTTCGGCCGCGACATCGAGGTTTTGGACATCGGGGATCTGGACAGCCGCAGCAACGACTATGTCAGCGTGATCGACGGCGGACCCGATGACGATATCCTTATCGGCACACCCAGCCGGGATCTTATCGACGGCTTCAGCGGCAGCGACACCATGTTCGGCCTGGCGGGCGACGACAGGCTCTGGGGCCACGGTTCGGCCGGCTCCGAGGCGGCCTCCACCAATGACCTGGATATTTTCTTCGGCGGCCGCGGCAACGACGACATGATCGGCGGCCCGGGCATCAATGACATGTACGCGTGGACCCAGCTGCCGCTGCCGGCGGGCGATACCCAGTACGGCGTTTTTGTGGACGCCTTGGAAGCGGAACTGGGGCCAGTCTTCGATGACAATGGGGATCTGGATGGGGACGGCTTCCTGGATGCTGACGGCGTCAGCGACCCGCGCATCCTGGAGGACACCGGACTCGACCGCATCCTCGGCGGGCGCAACGCGGACCGCATCTATCTGGGCACGGGACTGGCCTTCGCCTTCGGCAACGGTGGCAACGACCAGATGTTCCGCGCCGACGGCAGCCTGTTCGAGACCCTGGACGGGGGCCTGGATGTGGACGCCTGGAAGCAATTGGCCATCGAGTCGGGCAAGGTGTGGTATGTGCCCGGGACCGAGGCCGATGATGAGATCAGCGTGGACTTCGTGAACGAGCCCGGGCTGCTCTCCGATCATCACCTGATCACGCGCCTGACCACCGTCGACGACGTGTCGAGCTTCTCGGCCCAGGTGCGCCTCGACTTCGGCCCCTTGGACGGTACCGGCGAGCCGCTCTTTGACGGTGCCGATGTCCTGGCGGATCTGGAGCTCCTGTTCTCCCAGGCCGAGATCCCCGCAGATCCCGTCAACAATCCCGATCCCGATGCGCCGACCGGCATTCCCACCCAAGTTATCGGCGGCGCGGAAGGTGCCGTGCTGGAGGGCCTCCTGCCCTCTGAGGGCGACATCGATGCCATCCTGATCGATGCCCTGGGAGGAAACGACCGGATTTCCGTGGGGCCCACGACCCAGCTCACCGTCTGGATCGATGCCGGCGACGGCAATGACCGGGTTCTGGTCCAGGGCGGCGAGATTATCCTGTCCGACCTGGCAGACCTGCAGTTCGCCCGAAACGATAACGCGGACACGGCCTACTTCATTTCCGACACCCCCTTTGACGCGCCGCCGGACAACCAGACGGTCCTCTCCCAGAACGCTGTCCTCTCCGGCTTCACCATGGACAGCCCCGACGACGTGGACTTCTTCCGATTCACCCTGCTCGGGGTCCCGGAAGAGACCGCCCGCATCGCCCTGGAAAGCGCCTCCGATCTGGACGGCCTGGAACTGGCCCTTTACGCCGCCCGGCCGGAAGAGATTGATGATCACAGCACCCGCCTGACCGCCCTCGATGTGGGGTCCTACGATAGCCTGCCCATTATCACCGAAGCCTCCATAGACACGGGGGAAGAAGACTGGTTCCGCATTACCCTGGATCGCACGGGCGTGGTAGGGGATATCATCGTCCTGCGGGCCGATGCCGGTGTCACCCTGACCCTGGTTGATGCATTCGATGCGGAAATTGCGAGCGCGACCGCAGACGCAGACGGTGTGGCCAGGATTTCCCTGAACGGTCTGGCCGGCGCCGATTACTTCGTGCGCGTCTCCGGTGTCGCGGCCCCGACCCTTTACGAACTCTTCTTCTTGAGCGGTGCGCCGGCTGCCTTCCAGTCGGGCGTTCTCCAATTGGGTGTCGATCGCACGGACCTGGCAGACCCGTTTAATACCGTTCAGAACGCATTCCCACTGCCCGATGTGACATCCATTTCGCGTGCCACGGGCCTTACGATCCATGATCCAACAGATGTGGATGTGTTTGAATTTACCCTGAACCGCAAGGGCGTTGGTGGCGACCGCGTCAATCTTCTCAAGACCGCCCTGGACGACCAGCTGACCATCAAACTCATGAATGCGGCGGGAATCACGCTGGTGGCTTCGGAAGAGACGGCGCCCCTGGTGCTCTCGCTCAGCTTGGAAGGCCTGGCTGCCGGTACCTATTATATAGAGGTGGCCACCCAGGTTGCACCGGCCCGGTATGACCTGATTTTCCAAGTCCCGGCCTTGGCCCAAATTGAGAACGCCCTGTCGAATTTGCCCAACGGCACCGTCGACGGTGCTTTCGATCTTGGGGCGCATTCCAACTTCCCCGAGGTGACCGGCACGTCCGTGGGCCTGGACAATTCCGAATGGTACGAGTTCCGCCTCCTCCGTGAAGGCGGTCCCACCGATGTCGTCGAGGTAGATGCCGAGGCCAACACCACCGTTCGCCTCTGGGCCTATGATCAGGATGGCATCCTGCAGGAGCTGGACTCCCAGGTGGCCACGGCCGTAACCGACGCCGTGATCGATCTCAATGGGGTAGCGGCAGGTCTCTATTATCTTGAAGTCACCAGCATGGGCGCCAATGTGGCCTATGCAGTCACCCCCGGCGATCGCATCACCGAGCGCACCATCATCGAAAGCACCACCGCCGGCGGAGAGTTGGTGCGCACCCATATCCGCACCATCCGCACCTACAGCAGCAATGCTCTGGATCTGTCGGGCAAGCAGACCACCTTCCTGGACGCCGGCGGCCTCGAGGCGGGCAAGGAATACTTCCTGAGGGTCACCACCCCCAACCGGATTCCTACCGAGTACGACCTGCTCTTCGAACTCTTCGAGTTCGATGGTGAGACCGCACCCCTGGCGCTCAACTTTGCCGCGGAGTCGGATTCCACGCGTCGCGACGTGATTGTGGGCGGACCCGGCCATGACGCTCTGCAGGGCGGGCCTGGGCCGGACTGGATTTTCGGTATGGCCGGCAACGACACGATTTCCGGGGGCTTTGACCGGGCAGAGGAAGACCTCCTCATGGGCGGCGAGGGGGATGACTCCTTCCAACTCCAGCCGGATCAGCTGCCATTCATCAAGGGGACCACCGAAACCCTCTTCCCCACGCTGTCGGATCGGATCGACGGCGGCCCGGGTGCGGACCGGATGTACTTCGAGGGCGGCGACGTGGACGATCTGGGCCGGCCCATTCCCGACTGGGTGTCCATCCGCTGGGACCGGAACCTGGGCCGCTGGGAATTTACGGCGGTGCCCTGGGATCTGGCTAACCAGACCTTTGCCGTGGAGCGGGAAGTGGTGCTGGCTGCCCGCCAGGCCCCCTTGAACGGCTTCTCGGGTGAGGTGACCTTCGAGCTTCTGGTGCCCGATCCGGCTCAGCCCGATCGCGGGTTTGTCACCATTACCAAGGATATTGTGGATGCCGAGAACATTACCCAGATCGGAGAGGCCCTGCAGGACGCCCTGGTGGATGAGTTCGGCCTCGACGAGAACGGCAATCCCGTCGTCACCGTGGCATTCCCCGAAGGATTCCTGCGATTCGGGATCAAGGGTCAGGGCCTGGTCATGCGCGCTGCGGCCAATGACCTTATCGTCACGGAACTTGGCTTTGAGACACTTACTGATGGATCGGCCATCTACCTCCAGCACTATGCCTTCTACCAGACCATCAGTGTGGAGAAGACAGTGATCAACACCCGGGGCGGCGACGACATCGTGCGTGCCGATCCGGAATACTTCTTCCCCAATGTAGCCAGCGAGTGGGGCATCAAGGCCGGTAATTTCGAAGAAAGGGGCGTCATTGGGGGACTCGAGATTTTCGGCGGCGAAGGCAACGACCGGCTCTTCGGCGGTGTTCAGGATGACCGTATCTTCGGCCAAGGCGGCAGCGACGTTATTTTCGGCAGCCTGGGCAACGATCTGCTGGATGGCGGTCCCGGCCGAGATCTGATCCTCGGCAACACCTCCCTGGAGCCCGATCCCTTTGAATTTGTCAGCCGAGGGGGCGAGCTGGACCGCAATGACATTGTGCGACTGGCGGCAGAACTGCCGGCCATCCGTTCGGGCACCACCATCGAAGGCTTGAACGTGGATCTGGACGACAACGGTGACTGGTATCTCATCACCGCCGCAGACGCCAAGAAGTTCTTCGGCGATACCACAGGGGCGCTTCTGACCAAGGACATGATCAGTGTCATCGAGGTGGTCGAAACAGAGGGCGGCATGGTCCCCACGGGTGAAAACCTCCGGGCGTTTCTCTTCGCGGCGGAAAACGTGGGCGAGCCCGGCGGTCCCCTGGAGATCATTCCCCGCGAGCGTTTCTCCGGGGTTCCGGAGTTCTACCTCCTCCATGTGACCACAGAGCTGGAACCTTCGGTGGCCAATTCAGGTCGTTCGGTCAAGCTGGACGGGGCCGACGATCGGGTCGTCGTCAACGCCGATCCGCAACTCGACATCCTGCGCCGCCTGACCCTGGAATTCTGGTTCAAGCCCGACGCCGTCCTGGACGACGGCCTCGGAGGCCTGGATTTCGGCACCAAGACCTGGATGCCCATCATCTACAAAGGCGCCACGGTGAGCCCGACCTCCACGAATCGCACCTACACGGCCTGGCTGAACGAGGCCGGATACATTCACTTCACGTCGGCGGCGGACGGGGTTCAGGTCACCCTCAACACGACGTCGGGCCTGATCCAGGCCGGCGAGTGGAGCCACTTCACGGGGATTGTGGACCGGGACCAGGGCCAGATGCGCGTCTACCTGAACGGTGAGCTGGTGAACTCGAGCGTCTCCATCAGCACCAGCTCCGCCACCAGCAACCCGGGCTCACCCCTCTACGTCGGTGCCACCCCGGAAACGAGCGCCGGCTACAACACCTTCCTGGGCAAGATCGATGAGGTGCGCATCTGGAACATCGTGCGGACGGACAGCCAGATCCGCAAATCCTACAACCGCACCGTGGAGGCCGACGCAGCCGGCCTGGTGCTCTACACCCGTTTTGAGGAGCCCGAGGGCCTCTTTTTCGACAACACGGCGGACCTGAGCCAGAACGGGATCGCCGATCTCCAGGGCAACCTGGAGATTGATCCGGACGCCATTCCCACGACGCTTCAGCTAGGCACCGACAACCGGGTGAACGATGCCGAGGCCCACGACCCCACGGGCCGGGAACTCATCCTGCCTTTCGGCCCCGGCCTGTACCAGGTCAAGTTCGGGGGCACCCTGGGCGACACCCTCCAGGTGGGCGGTGACGAGGCCGGGCAGACCTTCCCGGCGGTGGATCTCTCCGGCCAGCCGATTGTGATTCTGCTGGGCGACATCGATGGCGACACCTTCGCCGACGCCGTGGTCTCTTCACGGGACAACGTCCCTGACGGGGCCGGCGGATTCCGCCATTTTGCCCGCATCGCGTTCGGCACGGCCGACGTCACCGGCACCTACACTTTCTTCCTCAACAGTGACGACGGGTCCCGCCTCTTCATCGACAGCACCGAGGTGATCGACAACGGCGGCACCCATGCCATGCGGGAGGTCGCCGGCAGCGTGCATCTCCAGGCCGGTTTCCACAACATCCGCCTGGAGTACTTTGAGAACCTCAGCGTGGCCGGTGTGCAGCTCCTGTGGGATCCGGTGGGGACTGTGGGCAAGGAGATCGTGCCCACCGACGTGCTCTTCCGTGACGCTCGGGATGTCATCAACGTGGAGACCGACCGGGATGTCGTCATCGAAGACCTCTCCGCCCAGCCGGAGGCCCAGGGTGCGGGCGACATCACGCCCCTGATCGGAAACGGCATTTTCGCCGAGCTCTTCGATCTGGCGGGATTCGAGACCAACGAGACCGTGGTGTTTGACGGCGTGGACGACCGGGTGACCATCCCGCACATCGACGCCATCTCCGGCTTCGCCACCATTACACTGGAAGTGCGCTTCCGGATCGATAAATTCACGAACACGATCATGCCGCTGTTCCAGAAGGGCGATGGCACGATTTTCGGACGCAGCTACGCGGTCTTTATCGTGGAAGACGGTTCTCTGCTCTTCCAAACGGTCGATGAAAAAGGCGCATTTACAAACCTCAGTATTCCCGACGGCAGCCTGTCAGAGGGTGAGTGGTACGAGCTCGCGGTGGTGATGGATCGGCCCAAAAACGGATTGACCCTCTACCTCAACGGCAAGCCCACCTTCGGGGATGTTGCCGCCGTGCCCGGAATTGTCCATGACAAGCCCCTGCTCCTGGGCGATTCCCTGGAGTCGTTCGGGACCATGTCCAATTTCATGGGCGCCATCGAGGAACTGGTCATCTGGGAGACGGCCCGGGATGCGGATCAAATCGATGCGGATTTCGGCAGTCCCGTCGATCCCGCCGATCCAGATCTCGTGGGCTATTATCAGTTTGCGGAGGAATCCGGGAAGGAAGTTCGGGATCAATCCGGAAGCGCAAACAACGGCTTTTTGGGCGACGGCGGGAGCCCAGCAACTGAGCCCGCTCGACTGGCCCTGCTGAAGCAGGCGCCCGACTTCGACACCCTGACGCCGGAGCAGGTGGAACTGGCGCCCAGCGTGGCGTTGTTTGACCTCAGCAGCCTGTTCGACGTCTCGAAGCTGGGCGAATTCTATGGGGTGCGCTGGACCGGCCGCCTGCACGTGGAGACGGGCGGCGACATCGGCTTCCAGTTGTTCCACGATGACCGGGCCCGACTGTTTATCAAAGATGCTCTGGTGGTGGACCACTGGTCGTTGGATCAATTCTCGGATTCCGAGCCGGGGTCGATCAATCTAACGGCGGGCGTTTATGACGTCCGCGTGGAGTACCTGGGTAACGGGCAGCCGGGCAGCCACTTCCTGTTCTGGGATCCCGAAAATGACGCCGCCTTTACGCTGGTCCCCGAGGAGAACCTTGTCCGGCTGGATGCCACGTTTGAAGATCCGACCGCAGACGGCATCGACGACTTCATCATCGAGGACGAAAGCGGTGTCCGCGTCGTTCACGGCAGGGCGGCTGAAGATTGGAGCGATCTGCAGGCGACCGACATCGATCGGTTCACCGTTGGGGGCTTTAATTTCGCTGCCGGCGTGGGCGACGTCAACAACGACGGACGGGACGACGCGGCCATCCTTCGCTTCAATACCCTGACCCTTTTCAGCGGCGGAGCCCTTCCCGGAGACCTGGTACCCTTTGCCACCGTCACCAATGTGCCATTCGGCCGGATCGCCTCGGCCGGTGACCTGGACGGGGACGCCATCAACGACCTCCTGCTTGACGGCAACCATATCCTCTTCGGCGGCAGCCTCCCGGCCAGCGATACCCTGGAGAACCTGGTCAGCGCCGAGCTCGCTCTGGCGCTTCCTGAAGGCGCCTTTCGCGCCATCGGCGATTTCGACGGTCCCGATGCCGAAGGAGCCGGCTTTGCCGATCTGGGTGCCGCGGTCATGATCGAAACCGACAAGCTCAACGAGGCGGGGACCACCGAGCATCAGATCCTCCAGGTCTATCTGGGCCGGCCGCGTGACGAGTGGTTCGCGGACTTCGCCGACCCGGCGGCCGTTGCCCCCGATCTCATCTTAGAGCCCGGACGGGCCAGCTTCACCGATCCCGGCGAGCAGACGCCAGAATCCATTTACTTCGGTTCTCTCGGTAGTCGTGAGGGTACCGACGGCGAGATTCGCTCGCTCCTGGGGGTGAGCGGACCAGCCGGGGATGCCCTGCGGGTTTGCGACGGCATCCATCTCACCGAGGCCGCCACCTCCGATTCCGGGGCAGGACTGGCCTTGCCCGAAGACCTCTATGCATTCGAGCTGGCCACCGCCTTTGCTCCCGGTGTGTTGCTTACGCCCCCGCCCGGTGTGGATCTGGCCAACGACGCCGACCCGAATCTGCGAGATGCCTTTGCCGTTCTGGGCACCGAAGAAGAAGAGGGCCTTTCCGGCGGGGTCGCCATGGCGGACTTCAACGGCGACAGCTTCAATGACTTTCTGATTTACGGCACCAAGGGCAGCTACGTCCTGCTCGGTCCTGTTGAGCTGTCCGACATAGAAGACGCAGCGCTTTATGCCGACATCATCATCTCGCCGGATGTGGGCCGCCCGGCGGCTCGGATGGGCGATATCACCGGTGACGGCCTGGACGACCTGGTGTTCCTGAAACCCACCACCTTAGGCAACTTCGAGCTCATTATTGTCGCCGGCGGCAACGGCGCCGGCATCGAACTGCCCAGACTTCTCGACTACGCCTGGGTGACCCAGACCCTGGGTATTCCGAACCAGGAACGGGTGCAAGTGCGACCTGGCCTCGCCCTCAGCGAAGTGGGGGTAACCGGTTTTGACGATCCCAGTGCCACGCTCTCCGTTCTCAACTGGAACGACGACGGCTTCGCCGATGTGGCCCTGGTCCGCTCCCAGGCCAAAATATTCGACGTCCAGGGCTTTATTTTCTCCGGTCAGGGCCTTTGGAACGGTACGGGCAACCTCGAATTCGATCCCGACGACGGCAACGATGCCATCAGCATCATCGCGAGCGACACCACTGACCGGGCTATTGCAGCCCGTGCGGTTCTCGGAATTGCCGAGGGCGAACCCGTTCCCACGTATGCGGTCTCACCAAACCAGCGAATGGCTGTGGCAGGCGATGTCAACGGCGACGGCCTGGATGATCTTATCTTCATCGATCCCGGGTTCATCGATTTCGACGACCCGGCTCTGCCCAACATCGGTCGTGGCTATCTGCTGTTGGCCACGGATCCGACCGAGCTTGTGCCTCGGGTTGTCTTTCTGGACTATGTTTCAGACGCAGAATACCGCAGTGCCCTGATTGTGCAGGACTTCTCCTTCGGCGGCAGCCTTGCCGTCCTGGGTGATATGAATTTCGACGGTTATGACGAGTTCGCCTTCGGCAGCACCCAGGAAGGCCGACGCGCATTCAACACCGACCCGACGCGGGAAGGCGGTCTGTTCATTTTCTTCGGCCAACCGAGCTTCGAGAATCGCATTGTCACCGGGGAATCGGCAGACGTCCTCGTAACCCGAGCCCTGCCTGCCGATCTGCCCCAGGACAACATATTCAATGGTGCCCTGACGGCAACGGCCGGCGACTTCGACGGCGACCACAACGTTGATCTGGCTGTGGGCGAAACCCGCCGCCTGGTCACCTCGGTGGGCTCCGGTCAGATTCTGGATCTGGACGACAGCGGCGCGGTTTACGTATTCTTCAATCCCATCGATGGCACGGACCGGCTGGCCCTGACCGACGCCGACGCGGTCCTGACCGGTGAGCTGGAATTCGACGCTCTGGGCGTTTTGCCGGAGACTCCGGCATTCGATCTGGATCTGGACGGCCTGGATGATCTTGTGATGGGTGCTTCCATGGCCGACGTTATCGTCGCCGATGTGATACCGGCGGGCGGAAAGATCTACTTTGTCTATGGCTCCTCCTCACGTGCATCACTTCCGTCTACGGCGGTGGAGCTGGGCAACAAGTCCATTACGGGTCTTGGCTTCTTCCTGGTGGATGAAGGCCCCGGCCTCAGGCCCACCGTCTTCAAGGATGCGCCCGGTGAAGACAATCCCAAATTTGTGTTGGTCAATGGCGACAACGCCTGGTTTACGTTCACCACTTTAGGTGACGGTCAGCCAGGCAATTCCATCCGCCTGGTGCCTGGCGCGATCGACGGGTTCCTGAGTCCCTTGGATCCCGACACGAGCCAACTGAACGTGGAAGTGGCTGCTGCACTGGGCAACCTTCTCCGTTCACGCGGGCTGTTGGACGGTTCCGTGGGCGGTCCTTCCGAGGCATGGAATTCACCGACATCGGCCGCCTGACCGCCTTCTCCGTGTTCGGTGGTAATTTCACGGACGATCCGGGCACGACCGACGACCGCAATCTGACGCCGGTGATATTCCGTGAGGCGGACGAAGGACGCTTCCAGATCGTGGGTATCGGCGCGTCGGTCCATGTCCTCCCCAACTCTCCCCAGCAGTTCTATTTTGACCTGGTCGCCGGTTCCGACGCCGTGGGCCCCGGGCTCTACTTCGGCTGGTATGACGGGGCGACCGGCGCAGGAGACAACGCGGGCACCATTCCTTACAACGCCTCCGAATATTTCGATGATCAATTCGGCCAGGTGGCCTGGTTTGGCCCGGCCCAGGGTGCGGCGGGCAACCTGGTGCTGAACCGATCGCTCCTGCCACTGCAGACATTGACCCGGGCCTACTCGGTTAGGACGCTCGTCACCACGGCCGCTGTCATGGAGTTCGATCTGGGCCGCCGTTTGGCGCGGGATCTGCAGCTGATCCCGGTGGACGAGCAGCTTCTGGAACTGGCGGGCCTGGTCGACGGCAACGGTGAAGTGGACCTGGACGATGTGCTGGATACCATCTTTGCCGACCATGGACCGGGACCGCTCCTGGAGATCGCCGATCTGGTAAGCCAGGAACTGATCGACTGGACCGATCTGAACGGCCGCGACCTGGATGTGTTCAACCTTTCCGGACAGACCATCACCCTGGCCGGCAACTTCGGGCTCAATCTGGTGGGTCTGGTGTCCGACGCGGAAGCGGCCCTGGAAGCCACCGTTGCCGGGCGATTCGATGTGATCGTGGATATAGACGGTGAACCAGGCACCGCCACCGAAGACCAACTCACCTGGCTTGTCGAGGATATGGCACTGACCGCGACGGTCGGTTTTAACGAATCCGACCTGGATGTGGCGGCCAGACTCGGCTTTATCGGTGTCACCCTGGCGGACGTGTCCGGGCTCGAAAGCCGCGTCCGGGTCGAGATGATCCGCTCAGCCATCCTGGACGGCGACATGGATCCGGGTACCACCGGGGACCGTCGCTTTGATCTGGACGACCTGCTCTCCGGAGCGATTCCGAGCCCCCTGGCGCTGGATCTCACCGGCAATGCGAACGCGATACTACGAGGCATCAAGGTCAACAGCGGCATCGGCGGGATCCCCATCGGCCACGGTGCGGAGATCGAATTTACCGTTGCGGACCTGACCCAGTCCAAAACCGAGGCGGACTACATCACCGTTGAATTCCGGAACCTGCCGGGGATCTTCTTGATTGCCGAATTCCTGCGCCTGGAAGACATTTTGACGGCCATTCTCCGGACCCGGGAGTACCTGCGCAACGCCTTTGACAAGCTGCCGTTCTGGGTGACCGATCCCAATTCACCCATTTATGAACGGACCAAAGACGTCAAACTGCCGATCATCAACCAGTCGCCACAGGAACTGCTGGTGCTGATCGGGCGGATCGATGACGCCGTTACATCCCTGCAGCGGGCCCTGCTCGACCCGGAAAACGACGTTCAGCGGCTCATCAGCCTGATCCTGGACCGGCTCGGCATCGACATCGACACGGACACCCAGACCTTCCGGGTATGGATGCAGGGAAGCGTGCTACGCCTGCGGCTGAATCTCTCGGAAGAATTCAACGAGGAATTCCCCTTCAGCTTTGATCTGGACGCGCTGAACGACCTGATCCAGGATGGTATTCCCGCCGGAATCGAGGGCGTCGATGAACTGGTGGCCCTGGAGGGCAGCGGTTCCATCAGCTTGAGGGCCTTTGCCCGCCTCCGGATCGAGGCCGGTGTCGATCTGGGGCCGCGGACCGACGACCAACCCGTGGACAAATTCCTGTTCGATTGGGACGAGAACCTGAAGCAGGGCACCCGAGTGGATGCCGGCTTCAAGGTCCTGGGCCGGGAACTGGAGCTGCTCTTTGAACTTTTTGACGCGGTCGGGGTGGAGACGGTGAACGGCGCCCGTTTCGACCTGGATGGGGACAACGTCCTGGACGATATCCTGTACACCGCGGATGTGACCATTGACGCCGATGGTGATGTTCTGACCAACCCGGAAATCGAGGACGGTGCCGTGACCATTGCGACCCAAACCGAGGGCGGGGCGTCGGATGAAATTCAGACCATATCCATCAGCCCGCGCCGCGGCACGTTCACGCTCGTATTTGACGGTCAACAGACGTCCGCCCTTTATTTTGATGCCGATACCGGGGATATTACCGAGGCCCTGAGGGCCCTGCCGAACATCGGGCCGGGCAATGTCGCCGTGACGGGAAGCAGCGGCCTATACACGGTCACCTTCCGCAATGATCTGGGCCTCCAGGATGTACCGGAACTGGTTGCCGTAGACCGATCCGACTATGTGACCATCGCGTTCGTTCTCGATCAGGCACCCGATACCGGCGTGACGGACGACGGGCTGTACCGCTTCAACGAGACCCTGCTCGGTGACAACGTCCAGTTCACGGGCGTCAACGGCGGATTCGAGATCCTGCTGCCGCTCCAGATCAATCTGCTGAACAGCACCATCTCCCTGACCGGCACCGGTCAATCGCCCCTGCGCATCCGGACCAATCCCCTGTACAAGAATACCTCGGTCGGTGGCGAAACCGTCAACACCGGCCTGGAAGAGATCTTCCGGCATTTGTTTGACGTGGACAATCCCGGACCCCATCCGCCAGTGGTGGTCGACACCCCGGATATCACCAACAGTATTATTGCCATCTCCGGCATCTCTCTGAACATTGCCGATGTGGTCTTTATCGAGGGGAGTGTCGCCTTTGGCCCACACACCCTGTCGGACGGCGCCACCATGGACATGTTCGCCGGTACCGGGCTGACCCTGCTTTTTGGGGAGGGACCGGCCACGCTGGCCGACGGGAGCCCCAACCCCCTGGCCAAGGGATTCCTCCTGAACGATGCGCGCATCGGCCTGATCCGCAGCGATGACGACTATGCCCTGGATGCCATCGGCACGGTCCAGCTCCTTGGGATTCCCGAAACCACCATCGAGGGCACTGTCCGGGTGCGTGTCAACAGTTTCGATCGCACCTTCGACGAGGTTCTGGCGATACCCGGAACCGACCAGGAAGTGTATGTCCGGTTTACCGCCGCCGAAGTGGCCGACGGCCAGGGGACACCATTTTCCCAGGTCAGCGGACTGGGGCTGAATCTGACGATATCCGGGCAGACCCTGAGAGGGGATTTTACGTTTACCAAGAGATCCCTGGATCCCAACAATACCCCGGGCGATACCACCGACGATATCCGGGTTATTCACATCGCTGTAAGCAACGCCCACTTCGCCTTCGGCAGCGGCGTCACCGAGTTCGTCAGCCTCACCGACGGTACCGGTGAACTGCTGCTCCTTCCCGACGGCTTCGCCGGGGCCATCGGCGGAACCGTTTCACTGAACCTTCCGGATGTCACCTTCGGCGGCACCTTCGATCTTTTGATCAACACGACGCCCGGTGCCATCTCAGAGACATTTACGGTGACCGGGGGCCGAACGGTCGACGGCCTGCCCGGCGGCCCCTACCTGCAGCTTTCCGGCGTCGGCGTGATCCTGTCGATCCTCAACCAGTCCCTGACCGGAAACTTTTTCTTTGAGCAGCTGACCCAGCCCACCGGAGAGACCATCATCCGAATGGCAGCCAGCCAGGTGAATCTTAGCCTGGGAGACGGCAGCACCGATTTTATAGCGATTGAGCAGGCCGGTGGAAGTTTCGTCATCACCGACAGCGGCCTGGCCGGCCGGTTGAGCGGTCTTGTCACCACAAACAACGTCCCCGGTTTCGATCTGAGCGCCGGCTTGACGGTTGCGGTCAATACATCCGCTGCACCGATAGCCGAATCGTTTCCTGTGGGTGCCGAAACCCTCGTGTTGGATCTACCCGCAGGTCCCTATCTGAGACTGGAAGTCTACGATCTGGCCGTGACCCTTCAGGGGGAGAGCCTCACGGGCGACTTCGCGTTTGAGCGGGCCACCGATGAAAACGCCGCCCCGGTGATCCGGATTGCCGCAACCCGGGTTCGCAGCGCCCTGCGTGCCGGCAGCACCGATGTGGTGTCTGTGAGCGATGCCCGGGGATTTCTGCTTCTGTCGCCAAGCGGTCTTGCCGGCGAATTGAGCGGGAATCTGGTCGTCGCCATTCCGGGCGTGTCTATTGCCGGCAACCTCACGCTCCAGGTCAACGAAACCGGTCAGACCATCAATGAGGTCCTTCGGATCGGCGAGACCGAAACACTGATCAGCCTGCCCTCCGGCCCCTATGTCCGATTCGCCGGCATCGGTCTGCAGATCGATGTCCTCGGCCAGATTCTGACCGGCGATATCGCCATATCCAAAAGCGGCAGTGACGTGCAGCTCGACGTTGCCGACGGCAGCCTCAGCATGGGCGACGGACTGGTGCTTGTCAGTGGTGCCAACGGTAGCCTGGTGATCACCGAAAACGGTCTTGCCGGCACTTTTTCGGGCACGGTGGCCCTGAATGTTCCCGATGTCCGCTTCGTGGGCAGTCTGGCCGTGGCCATCGACACCACCGATCCGAACAACCGGTTTGTAAGAATTGAGGGCACCGGGATCGATCTGGAAGTCGCCGGTCAGACCCTCACCGGCGATTTTTCCCTCGAGGAGGGTACCGAAGCGACCGGGGAGACGATTGTCAAGGTCGCTGTTGCCGGGGTTAGCCTGGATCTGGGCAGTGACGGCACCACCTTTGCCAGCATCACCGAGGCCGGCGGCGTCTTGATTATCACGTCCCGTGGCCTTGCCGGCAGCTTTTTAGTGACCGGTTTCAGTTTTACACTGCCTGCCGGCATCAGTCTCGGACTCCAGCAAGGCGGCTCCATTGCCATTGAGGTGAACACGATTCCGGCGCCGGTATCCGAAACTGTCGCCATCGGCGGCCAGGACCGGATCATTGACCTGCCGGCCGGTCCATACCTCCGCATTGCGGTGATCGGGGGCCAGGTCACCCTGGGGGGCAACTCGCTGACCGGCAACTTCTTCTTTGATCAGTCGGTCCGGGAAGACGGCACCACGGTGACCCGCCTGGCGGTGTCGGACATTCAGGTGTCTGTGGACATCGCCGGTGACGGATCGCAGCTGACCAATGGAGAAGGCGGATTTGTGTTGCTGGATGCCGGTATCGCCGGCGTCATTTCCGGGGATGCCGAATTTGCGGCGGGACCTCTGGAGGCCGGGGCCCGGATACTGCTGCGGATCAACAATACCTTGGGGCCGGTGGACGAGACCATCGATCTGGGAGGCCGCCCCGTCGTCATCCGGTTCGGTGCCGATGAAGGGGATGTCTTTGAGGTGTCGCTCTCCGAGCTGAGCCTCAACATTGCGGATTTTGTCACCATCGAAGGGAGCGTTGCATTTTCCGATCGTACCCTGTCCGGCGGTCAGGCCGCCCAGGTGTTCGCCGGTGAAGGGCTCGATATTTTCCTGGGCCAGGGCCCGGCGCGATTGGAAAACGGGGACATCAATCCGCTGGCGACGGGTCTCCGCCTGTCCGAGGGGTCGATCGGGTTGATCAAACTCGGTGATACATTTGCCCTCTGGGCCGAGGGAAGCGTGAGCCTCCTCGGTGTCGGCGGCGTGACCCTGACAGGCAGCGCCACCGTTCGTGTCAACACCACCGGACTCATCATCGACGAAACACTGACCATACCGGGCAGCGCCAACGGCGGGATTGCGGTGCAGTTCGATACGTCGGATACGGTTCGAAGCTTTGAAGCATTGAACGCCGAACTCGGCCTGCTGGGGAAAACCCTCTCCGGCGACTTTGCGTTTGATCAGAGCGACGGGAGCCTCACCATCGCCGCGGATAACGTGAGCCTGTCCCTCGGAGACGGGAATACGGATCTGGTCAGTATCGTCGATGGAGAGGGCGTGCTGATGATTTCCGGGGCGGGCCTTGCCGGTCGGCTCAACGCCACCATCCTGGAGAACATTCCGGGCGTCGAACTGACCGGCACCTTCGAATTGGCCCTCAATACGACCGGGGCACCGGTGAACGAAACCGTTATGGTGGGCGACACACCAATGGCCATCGACATCCGTGCCGGACCGTTTCTGAGGGTGGCCGGTCAGAATATATCCATCGGGATTCTGAACCAGACACTCACCGGCAATGTGTCTTTTGAGCAGCTGACATCAGCCGCCGGCACCCCGCTTACCCGTATGGCGGCGACCGATGTGAGCTTTCAACTGACGGCCGGAAACACACCTGTCGTGAGCCTCACCGACGGCCAGGGCAGTTTCATTGCGACCGAAAACGGACTGGCCGGCCGGTTGAGCGGTACCATCTCCCTGGATCTGCCTTCCGATGTGGTTTTCCGGGGAGATGTCTCCCTGGCCATCAACAATACCAACGTCGCCGTCAGCGAGACCTCTACGGTGGCCGGCGAAACCCTCACCCTGGACCTCCCCTTCGGGCCCTACCTCCGGGTGGAGGGCACCGGGGTGGAACTGGACGTCCTGGATCAGACCCTGAGCGGTGACTTTTCCTTCGAGCAGGTCACCTCCCTGGGCGCCAACGGCGTCCCCGATGCCGATCCGAACACCGGTGACGATGTGGCCGTCGTCCGGGTGGCCGCCGCCAATGTGTCCTTGAGCATGGGCGATGCCACCAACGAGCTGCTCCATCTCTCGAACGGTCAGGGCGCCCTCTTTATCACGCCCCAGGGGCTGGCCGGTGAGGTCGTTGGGACACTCGCCCTGAACGTTCCCAATGTCTCGCTGACCGGCAACGTGTCCCTCCAGTTCAATAACACCGGTGCGGCGGTCTCGGAGGTCTTCAAGGTCGGACCGATCCCGGTGCCCCTCGAGCTCCCCGCCGGTCCGTTTGTCCGGGTGGCCGGCACCGACCTTGAGCTGACCATCGCCGAGCAGACCATGACCGGGGACGTGGCCATCACCCAGACCACGGATGGGTTGGGCCGGACGGTTCTGTTGGTCGCCATCGAACACCTCACGGTTCGGCTGGGACGCACCAACGGTTCCGCCATCCTGGAGGTGACCGCAACATCCGGTGAGTTCATGTTTACCGAAGACGGGACGGCCGGATCCCTCGAGAACGTCTCGGTGGCTCTGAATGTGCCCGGCGCACGGCTCGAGGGCACGTTCCATCTCCGGATCAATACGACGCCGGATCCCGTCGACGGCCTGCCTGCCGGTCCGTATCTCCGGGTCGAGGGGGAACAGGTCCAACTCAGCATTCTCGGTCAGACGCTGAACGGCACCTTCGCCTTCGAAAGCATCACCCGCAACGGGCAGCAGATCGTGCGGGTGGCGGCCTCCGACGTGTCCCTATTCCTGGGCAGCAACGGCGGCACCGACGGGGATCCCGGCGATGACGCCGGCTTGCAGATCGTCAACGGCCAGGGGGTGTTCCTGCTGTTGCCCGCCGGTGTGGCCGGCCGGATCAGCGCTACCATATCCCTACGTCCCGATACCATTTCCCTCAGCGGCGTCTTTACCCTGGAAATCAACACCGCCCCCGTCCGCATTGCCGAGTCCTTCCAGATCGGAGCCAGCACGACCCAACTGGATCTGCCGATCGGTCCGTTCCTGCGGGTCACCGGCGACGATGTGAGCATCGCCGTGCTGGGCCAGCAACTCCAGGGCGACTTTGTCGTCGAACAGGTCGTTATCGGCCGGGGGGACGATAACCTGCCCGGCACCGACGACGATGAAAAGGCGGTTCGCATCTCCGTCAGTAACGTCTCCCTAAGCCTTGGAGACGGCGCCACGGGCTTTCTGACGGTTACCGAAGGGACCGGCAATTTCTTGATCCTCAACGCCCCGGACGGCGGGGGCACGATGACTCCGGGTATCGCCGGACAGCTAAACGCCACCGTGGGCTTGAATGTGCCGGGCGTCACCCTTAGCGGTGACCTGGTGGTCGACGTCAACACCACCGGACAGGCCATCGATGAAGTGGTATTCGTGGGCGGGTTGCCGGTCGAGCTCCAACTGGATGCCGGAGAATATGTCCGCGTTTACGGGACCGGTGTCCAGCTGAACGTTCTCGGTCTGACCCTGAGTGGTAATTTTTCCTTCCAGCAGGACGCGCTCGATCCGGACGGCATACCCGACAGCGGTGATGAAACCCGGATCGTAGCGGTGACGTTCGACACCGTGGAATTCGGCCTGGGAGACGGCGCCACCGATGTTGTTCGTGTCACCGACGGTGTTGGAGAGTTTGTCCTGATCGCAACCGGCCTATACGGCCAGTTTGCCGGATCCGTGGCGGTAGATGTTCCGTCGGTCGCCTTTGGCGGCGCATTTGAGATCCAGGTCAATACGACCGCCGTTGTCCAGACCATCGCATCGGAGAACCTTGAGGCGAACAGCCTGTCTATCGAGGGAACCGGCGTCAGTCTGGAGATCGCGGGCCAGCGTATCGGTGCCGACTTCTTCTCGATTCGTCAGGTGACCACCGCCGGTCCTGACGGGGATCTTGCCGCCACCGATGACAATGGGACCGCGGTGGCGATTGGGATCGACAACCTGACGGTCCAACTGGGCGCTCCGGGCAGCCCGTTTGTCGATATTACGTCAGCGGCCGACCTGGACGGTGCGATGCTGGTGACCGGTGCCGGCGTGGCCGCCACTTTCAGCGGCAGTGTCACACCGGGCACGTTCAATTTGCCGGCCGGTATCACCATTACCGCCACCCAGTTTACCTTCGAGATCAACACCGGCCTGGTTCCGGTGGACGAGCGGTTTGAATTGCCATCCGGGGAGAGGTTCCTTGTCCTCCCGGCCGGTCCCTTCCTGCGGGTGGAAGTCACCGGCGCCACGCTGAGTTTGAGCGGGATCGATCTGCAGGGCAGCTTTGTTTTCGATCAAAGCACCCGGTTCGAGTTCCAACCGGGGCAGGCCATCGAGGGGGCGGACATCGCCGACACCTCTGCCGTTCTCCTGTCCGATGTGGATGCTGACGGGGACCTGGATCTGATAACGGCCACCATCAGCGCGGCCAATCGTCTCTATCTGAACCGGGGACAGCAGGAGGACGCTGACGGGAATCCGGTCACCGACGATTTCGGAAACACCATCTGGCTGGGATTTGAAAACGGTCAGAATATCACCGAGGATACCGATGCGACCACGGCGCTGGCCGTGGCCGACGTCGACAACGACGGATACCCCGACCTGTTTGTCGGCAACCAGGTTGGCCCGAACAGGGTCTATCGGAACCTGGGCACCCAAGCGGACGGCAACGACGAGCTGGTATGGTTGGGATTCGACAGCGGTCAGAACGTTTCCAGCGACAGCCACGCCACCACCTCCCTGGCCGCGGATGACCTCAGCGGGGACGGCCTGGCGGATCTCGTGGTCGGCAACAACGGAGAGGCCAACCGCATCTACCTGAACCAGGGCTTCGATGGGGTCTCCGGTGACTGGCTCGGGTTCGGTGCCGGTCAGGACGTGAAAACCGGCGAAAGCGATGCCACCATGGCGGTCGCCCTCGGGGACGTGGACGGCGACGACGACCTGGACCTGATCACCGGCAATACCGGGGCCGCGGGTGCCCCCAACACGCTCTATCGGAATGACGGGACCGGTATCTTCGCAAAAGAGATCGACGTCGATCTGTTCCCGGATGATGTCCATGCCACGACCACCCTTCTGTTGACAGATATCAACGGTGACGGGTCCCCCGACCTGGTCGTGGGGAATGACCTGGAGGCCAACCAGCTATATATAAATGAAGGGCTTGATCTCAACGGCGCCGACACAACCTGGAATGGATTCGCTGCCGCCCAGACGATCACCGATGATGCCGACGCCACGACGGCCGTTACGGCCGGAGACACCGACGGCGACGGGGACGTGGACCTGGTTTTTGCCACCAACGGCGGCGCCAACAAGCTCTACCGGAACAACGGGTCCCCGGGCGCGCCCTTTGATGATATTCTGGTCGCCCCATTGACCGAAGATACCGGAGTGGTCGGCGATGCCACAACCGGCCTGGCCCTGGGGAACGTTGACGGCGACCGGGATCTGGATCTGGTATCGGGTAACGCGCAGCAGGTCAACGTCATCTACGCCAATGCGCCGGTGGCCGTCACCCGGATCGGGCTGGTGGGCATCAGCGTGACGGTTGGCGACCAGGGCATTACCGACGGGCAAGGCGCCTTTATTTTGACCGATGTCGGGGTCGCCGGATTCCTTTCCGGAACCATCTCGGTGGCGCCGGGCGGTGGCAGCGTCAGCGTGGGCGGCACCCTGGGCGGCCGGATCAACACCACGGGAGGCCCTGTCGATGAGACCGTCATCGTGGCCGGACAAACCCTCCGCATCAAATTTGACGGGCCGCAACCCTTCGAGTTCTTCGGCTCCGATTTTACCCTGAGCATCGGTGACGTTGTCACGGTGGAAGGCGATTTTGCCTTTGGCAACAATGAACTGACCGGACTCAACGCCAGGGTCTTCATGGGCGATGGGCCGGCGTTTCTCGATGCGGCCGGCACCGAGCCGAACCCCAGCGCCCGGGGCGTGATGCTGTCCGAGGCGGCCTTCTTCTACCGCAAAGGCTCCGGCGGCACATTTGCGTTTTATGCCGTCGGGAATGTGGAGTTGTTGGGCATCCCCGGGATCTCGTTCTCCGGCCGCGCCGAGATTCGTCTGCACAACACGGGAGTCGCCGGTGATATCGCCATCACCTTCCCGGAACCGATCACCCTTCCGGACGGCAGCACAACGAGCAGCGTCACCCTTGCCGCCGACACGCCCTTTGAATTTCAGGGCAGCAACATGGCACTGGATGTTCTGGGGCAAACCCTGACCGGTGATTTCTCCTTTACCCGGGAAGACGACGGGTCGTTTACCGTCGGTTTGTCCCAGGTCACTCTCAATCTGGGCGACAAGGATTCCAACGATCTGCATCCGGTCAGTGTTACGGTCACCACCGGGTTGCTGACCATGGGCGATGCCGGCCTGTACGGGGAACTGACCGCCGTGCCGACCATCCGCATCGATGGTTTCAACATCGCCACCACCGTGACGCTTCGCATCAACACCACCCCGGATCCGGTGGATCACGATGATAATCCGGGAACAGATATGATTCCCGCCAATTCGGTCCGGGTGGCGGCCGATGACGCCGGTGTGACGATCCTGGGACAAAGCCTGATCGGCGACTTCGTGTTTGAGCAGATCATCGGAGAGCTCAGCCCCCAGGCCCAGAACATCCCCGATGCCCAGCCGCCCAAAATCATCCGTATCGGTGCAGCTGAGGTGACGTTCTTCCTCGGAACGCCGGGCGCCGGCGTCCGGGTCGAAGACGGGGTCGGCATGTTTCTGGTGACCCCGGCCGGTATTGCCGGGCGTTTGGGGGGGACCATTTCTGTTGAAATTCCCGGAGATGCCCCGGTCGACTTCCAGGGAGAGCTTGGTGTCGCTGTCAATACGGCTGTGGTGGCTGTCGATGAACAGATCGAGGTGGGCTCCGAGACCCTGACGATCAACCTTCCGGCCGGGCCCTATTTCCGCGTCGAGGGCACCGACATCCGGCTCAACCTGCTGGGCCAGCGCGTCGGCGGGGATTTTATTTTTGAACAGACCGTCTCTGACACGGGAGCCACGGTGGTGCGCGTTCTGGCCCAGAACGTAAGCGGCCGGCTCGGTGACGGCGTCACGGATTTTGTGACCCTGCAGAGCGGGTTCGGATTTTTTGTCATCACCGGTGGTGCCTCCGGCGGGCTGGCCGGAGAGCTCGGCGGCACCGTATCGGTGAACATCCCGGGCGTGGAGATCTCCGGCGACATCTCCTTGGCCATCAACAACACCATCGGTCAGATCGACGAGACCATCACCTTTGGCCCCCAAAATGACGATACCACGGCCGTGGTTCTTGGGGATGTCAATGGCGATGTGCGTCCCGATCTGATTACCGGCAGTTACAACCAGACGAACCTCCTCTACCTCAATGACGGTTCCGGAAATCCCTTCGATTCCTTGGCGGCCCTGGAAATCGGGTCCGAAAGCGATCCGACCACCTCCCTGGCCCTTGGGGATCTCAACGACGACGGTATCCCCGATCTGGTTGTCGGCAACGCCCAGGGAACCCCAAACCGGGTCTATCTCAATGACGGCACCGGCATCTTTGTTGTGGCGGGCGACATGGATGTCAACAGCGCCAGCGATACGTCGGCACTGGTCCTTGGCGATATCGACGGTGATGAGACGCTGGACGTGATCGTCGGGCGCGACGGTGTCGAAAATGTCTATTTCAGAAACCTGGGCCGGGATTCCGACGGGAACTGGCTCGGATTCGAACCCGGTGCCGCCGTCGGCAGCGAAACCGACGCCACTAAGGCCCTGGCCCTCGGGGATGTGGACAACGACGGTGATCCGGATCTCATCGCCGGCAATTCCGGCCAGCCGGTGCGCCTGTATCTTAACGACACCGGCAATCTCTCGCTCAACGATGTCCTGCTGCCGACGTTGACCGCACCGGTGACCGCCCTGGCCATGGGCGATGTGGACAGCGACGAGTTCCTCGATCTGGTCGTCGGCATTGCCGGCCAGTCCAACCAACTGTTTATGAACAACGGGCTGGATAACACCAACGCCTGGCTGGGCTTTGGGAGCCCGACCGTGATCAACGGGGCGGCCGATTCGATCAACACCACTGCTGCCCTGGAACTCCTTGACGTGGACACCGACGGTGACCTGGACATCGTCGAGGGCAATGGCGGGGTGAGCGGCGAGACCGATCGCCTCTATCTCAACGACGGTGCCGGTGGGTATGCCCTCGATACCCCCGGCAAGTTCACCACAGCGGTGGGGATCACCACCTCCCTGGCCTCCGGTGATGTGGACGCGGACGGCGATACCGATCTGATCGTGGGCCTGTATGACGCCCCGAACCGGATCCATCTAAACGATGATATCGGGAACCTGGGCGACGGGCGTCCCATCGGCGTGGTCCGGCTGGAGCTTCCCGCCGGAGCCGGGGGCGCGTATCTCCGCTTTAGCGGAGACAATATCGAGATGCGGATCCTGGGTCAGGTCCTGACCGGTTCGTTCCGCTTTGAGCAGCAGAGCCGGCCCGACGGGGAGCGGGTGGTCACCGTTGAGGTGCCGTCCGCCACGTTAAGCCTGGCCGAAGGGTTGGCGGATCTCAACCTGAGCGGTTCCATGCTTTTGACCGGCAGCGGCCTGGCGGCCAAACTGTCCCTGGGTGCATCCCTGAATCTGGGTCCCGTGGAGTTGAGCGGCGATCTGAACCTGCTCGTCAACACCCTGGAGACCCCGGCGATTCTCAATGATGTCGATCAGACTTATCTGCCGGCCGGCCCGTTCCTCCGCATCGAGGGAACCGGAATCCAGGTGACCATCGGCACGGTTACCCTCACCGGGGATTTCGTCATCCAGCAGACCACCAACCAGGCCGGACAGCGGCGGCTGACCATCGCTGTGGCCAATGCCGGCCTGTCGATCGGCGATATCGGGATCACCGACGGGGAGGGCATCTTGTTGGTGCTGCCCGATGGGCTGGCCGGATCTTTGGACGCGGCCATCGATTTGAGCGGCATCGTCGACGGGGTGACGTTTACCGGCCGTTTTGCCATCGCCGTCAACCAGGTTTCCCGCGCCATCACCGAAGAGGTCCAGGTCAACGGAGAAACCGTGTCGGTGAACCTGCCGGCCGGCGGACTCAGCGGAACGGTCAACGTTCTGATACCGGGCATTACCCTTTCGGGAACCCTCGGCCTGGAGATCAACGATACCGGCAATGCCGTCAACGAAACCTTCCGTGTCGGCGGCACCGATCAGCAGCTGGTGCTCGACACCGGCAATTATGTCCGGATCAACGGCACGGGTCTGATTCTCGAAGTCCTGGGGCAGCGCCTCGGCGGCGATTTCAGCTTCGAGCAGAGCCGGGCGGCCGGACCCGATAACACCCTTGGTACCGACGACGATCCGCGGATCCTCCGGCTGGGGATACAAAACGCGATCATCTTCCTTGGCGACGCCGGGGATCCGGAAACCCAGGCTGACGACGTCGGCGTCCAGGTGACCCAAACCGGCGCCCAGGAAGCCAAGTTCCTGGTGACCGAAGCGGGGATTGCCGGCGAACTCGAGGCCTCCGTTGCTCTGAGGGGCATCCAGGGGCTGAGTCTGGGCGGTACCATTACGCTCCAGATCAATGCTACCGAACAGGCCGTCAACGAAACATTCGAGGGGCTCGGATCACCGCTTGTGCTGCCGGCCGGTCCTTACCTGCGGGTGGAGGTCGACGGCAGCCTGACCCTTGCCGGCCAGGCGCTGAGCGGTGTCTTTGCGTTTGAACAAACCCGGGGTGCCGGTCCTGACGGGGTCCTGAACACCACCGACGACATTGGTATACTGCGGATTGCGGCGGCCATCGATCTCCTGTTCATTGGAGACGACAATGATACGCCCGGGGTCGACGATGACGCCGGCATCCGGATCTCCGAAGGTCTCGGCAAATTCCTGATCACGCCGGCGGGGTTTGCCGGAGAGCTCAGTGCTTCCGCCGTGATGACCATTCCAGGCATTGCCAGCGCTTCGGCCGAAGGGATTCTGGTTCAGATCAACACCACCGATCAGGCGGTCCATGAAACTTTCCGGCTCCGTGACGACATCGAAACCCTGGTGCTGCCGGCCGGCCCATTTATCAGCGCGGCGGTTTCGGGCCTGTCCCTCGACATATTCGGACAACGCCTGACCGGTGATTTTACCTTCACCCGACGCAGCACCGGCGACGGTCTCGACAATATCCCGGGAACGGAGGATGATCCCGTGGAGATCCGGGTCGCCGCCCGCAACGTGACCCTGCGACTCGGCACAGACGCCCGGGATTTCGTCGTGGTACAGGACGGCACGGGAGATCTTCAGATTTTCGGCGGCCCCGACGGCGGTCTGGCCGGCCGCCTCTCCGCCACGGTAACCGTGGATGTGCCCGGCGTGATGGTCAGTGGGACCTTCGAGGTGCGCATCAATTCCACCCCGGATGATGTGCCCCTCGATGTGGGCGGCGGCACTGTGATCACCCTGACGCCGGGGGTTCAGGTCACGGGCACCGGTATCCGCCTGACCATCCTGGGACAGACCATCACCGGCAGTGTCGCTTTTGAGAAGGACAGCACGAATAACGCGGTCGGTGTCGCGGTCCTAGACGCACGACTCGAGCTGGGTGACGGCGAAGATCCCTTTGTGACGGTCACCATCGATCAGGGCGCCATCCTGATTACCAACCAGGGCCTGGCCGCCCGGATGACCGCCGGCATCACCCTCAACCCGGCCCTGAGCGAGGACTTCAGCTTTACCGGATCGGTCACCGTCGCCATCAACACCACCAATGCCGCTGTCAACAAGACATTCGACATCGGCGGTGCCGGAACGGTCAGCCTGAATCTGGCCGCCGGCCCGTTCCTCCGGGTGCAGGCGGGTACCCCTGGAAACCCCGTCGAACTGGAGATCTTCGGACAGCGGTTTGCCGCGGTCGTTGCCTTTGAGCAGGTGACCACCGAGGGCGGCAACAAGGTTATCCGCATCGGGCTTACCGAGGTGGCACTCTTTATCGGTGACGACAAGAACACGGTAAATACCGGGGATGATATCGGGATTGCCCTGACTGCCGGAGCCGGTTCGGTGCTCATCACCCCCCAGGGTATCGCCGGCGAGTTCGAAGGCCAGGTGGACCTGTTGAACATTCCGTTCGAGATCTCCACCACGATCCGCATTCAAATCAACAACCTCGGCATAGCGGTCAGGGAAACGTTCACTTTTACAAACGCCGTCGGCGACATCCAAACGCAGATTCTCGATCTTCCGGCCGGACCCTATTTCCGGGCAGCCGCACTCAATACGGAAATTCTTTTCGGGGGACCGGGGCTGAAAGGCGATTTTGTTTTCCAGCGGGCCATAAGGGCCGGTGCGGATGGAGAGCTCGGCACCGGTGACGACGAGACCATTACCCTGGTCGGGGCCGCCAATATTGCATTCTCGGTGGACGGTGATTTTCTCAACCCGGATCTGAGCGGCGGCCAGGGCGCATTTGCCATCTTTGACGACGGTATTGCCGGATTTATCTCCGGAAAGGCCGAACTCCCGGATGTGGGATTGGGGCTCGAGGTCGGGGCCACGGTCGGCCTTGGCATCAATGACACCGGCCGGGATATCCTGGAAACGATCGACATCAACGGGCAAACCCTGGTGATCGACCTGCGGGCCGACCAGGATTTTGTGCTCCTCGTCCAGGATCTCGATTTCAACTTCAATGACCTCCTGGAGATCCGGGGCAATTTTGCCTTCGGCGGGGATGGGTCCTTTGAAGGAGAAGGCCTTGAAGTGTTCATTGGCCAGGGCCCCTCCCTGAAAGACGACGGCACCCCGAACCCGGATGCGGTGGGCGTGTTGCTGACCAATGCGTCACTGGCTTTCCAGAGATACACCGGTGATGCCCAGTATACCCTGTACGCCTCCGGCACCATCGCCCTGGTGGGTCTGGACGGGCTCCAGATCGAGGGCACCGCCACCTTCTCGATCAACACGACACCCCAGGTCCGCACCATTGCCACCCCCGGCGGGGACCAGAGCATCGGGCCCAACAGCTTCCTGTTCATCGGCAGCCCGGTCAGCTTCCGTGTGCCCGGCGTGCTGGATATCACCGGCGCCCTGGCCATCAGCCGCAAGCCCAGCGGTGTGCTCGATGTGAGCATCGCATCGGCGTCGGTCACCGTCACCGTCAAAGACCAGGAAGTCTTTAGCATCAGCGGCAATGCCAGCTTCTCCATCGGCGGGGCTGACGGCTTCCGGCTCCAGAATTTCAAGGTCGATGGATTCTCCATCTTCGGCCAGGATGCCGGCCTTCTTGCCGGCGGTGGTGTTGCCGCGCTGGCCGCCGAAGACGGCGATGCCGACCCGGTGCCCCTGGCCTTTCCCACCGCGGATCTGTATGCCCCCTTTAACGGGGCCGTGGTGGTGGGGAGCGGATTCCGCACAGCCGGGTATGTGGATGTCCTGTTCAACGATCCCAACCGGGTCGGCCTGAACACGGTAACCATCCTTGACGACACCCCCGAACTGGAACTGTTTTTCAACGGCCAGGCCGTCACTATTTCCGGGCTGCCGACCCAGCTGGTCTACCAATCCGACAACGGCGCCCTGGTTCCGTCCACGGATCTGAGCGGCTCGGCCCTGGCCACTGCCGTTCCGAGCAACATTTTCCGGTACGCCATCACCGGCAGTATCAGCGGTAACGTCGGCCTGGTCACCGTGAACATCCTGGCCCAGTCCTTCTCGGACAACTCCGGCACCGGCAACTTTGCCGAAACCGAGCAGTTCAACCTGGTGGCCAACGAGGGCGACCAGCCCGGCCCCACGGCACAGCTGAGCAGCCCGACCAACGGCGCGACCCTCACCGCCCAGTCAATTAACGCCAAGCGGTATATCGACGTGACCTTCGTCAGTCAGGACGGCAGCGCCATCGTTAAAAACAGCATCAACGGCGATGAGATCCGGATTGTCGGACCGGGCGTGGCCGACCTGAAGGTGGACGGGGCCAATGTGCCGGACATTGTCGGCTCGCCCATGCTGATTTCCGGAACCGGGGATGAATCCACCACCCGGACCTACCGGTACTTTCTAAAGGATCAGGATAAGGATAACGCCACCGAGCTGTTCCAGCCCGGTGAAGTCACGGTCGAAATCATCAACAATACCTTTACGACGGCAGCCGGCGTCCATAACGGACTGGCCGATCCGAGCTCACCGCCGGTCTTGAAACAGAGCTTTACCCTCGAGGCTTCGGCACCCGGGGCCGCCGACAGCGACGAGCCCCTGGCCCTCGGCCCGCTGACCCTCCAGGGCCCCAGTATAGGTATCGAAGACATCGGCTTCAAGGACGGCATGCTGGTGCTGACCATCGGCATCGGTGTGGACCGGGCGTCCCTTAATTTCGGGGGCGACGGCAATTCCACCACCCCGTCTGCCGAGCAGCAGAACAGCGGCGTTACCGCGGAGCTGACCGGGATTCTGGGGACCTTCGATCTGGCCGTGGATGCCTTCGGGCTCCTGAGCGGGAACTTCCGGGTGGAACTTCCCGGCAAGTTCGGGCTCCGGGTCGCGGCCCTGGAGGTAGAAATCCCGGATGTGGTCACCGTCACCGCCGAGGGGATCGTTATTCAATATGATCCGGACGCCGATCGCGACCAGGAGCTGGTCCGGATTGAGACCGCCACCATCCAGTTCCAGAAGTTTGCCCTGCGGGGCACGATCCGGCCCTTTGATCCGGATCCGAACGATCCCAACAACGACCTGATCCCCGGTCTGGTGGTCCGCCAGAACGGCTTTGCATTAGGTGTGGCCGAACTTTGCTACGGGTGCGAGGATCCCGAGACCGCCCTGACGTCGACCAACGGTCAGACCTCCATCAAGTTCGGTGATATCCTCGAGTTCGACGACATCCGCATCGGGGTCAAGAACTTCGACGTCAATTTCGATACACCGGAGCCCTTCAGCGGCTCGATCTTCGTGGCCTCGGGTGGCGCCAAGTTCCTGCCCGGAAGGCCCGTCTCGGCAACCCTCACTGATCGCCAGAGCCCCGATGATAAAAATTCGGACGGCTCCGACAACACCGAAGCGATCCTGCTCCAACTGACCTTCTCCGGCGGGCGGGTCGACTCCTTCCAGTTCGAAGTCGACACCCTCACCGTCCAGATCAGTTCCTTTGTGACCCTGTCGGCCGTCGGGTTCACCATCGACACCGGCGCCGGGGACAACGAGGAGCTGGTTTCCTTCGTGTCGGTGGGGGCCACCGTCAAAATCGGGTCTATGGAGATCAGCGGCGAGGCCCGTAATTTCGCCTTCCTGGGAGACGGGACCTTCGTTACCAAACCCGGATTCGGGGTGTTTCTGAGCATCGGGTCCGCCACCGGCGACAGCTTTGCATGGCCGTCGTTTATGCCGATCAAGATCACGGCCATCGGCATCGAGTGGGCCGACATCCAGAACGACCCGGCCGATTTCGTCCTGACCCTGTCGGCCAGCGTGGATGCGATCGAGGGCATCGATGGGCTGGAATTCTCCGGGAGCATCGAGGGGATCAAGATCGCGCCCAAGCTCCTGGCCCAGGGACGGTTCCCGATCATCGACATTGCTTCCATCGGGGTCAGCGTCAAGGGCAATCTCTTCGGCGGCGAAATCGATGCCCAGCTCATCGGAGGCATCATCAAGCTCGACGAGAACTTCAATATCATCGGGCCGCTCGATTCGAGCACCCCCGTGGCCAAGCGGGTCTTCTTCATCGGGGTCCAGGGTGGTTTCAGCATGGCCGGGCTGGGCGGGCTGACCATCCGGTTTGCCATGAGCGAGCTCGGCCCCCTGAGTGTGTTCATCAATGCGGAACTGCCCAGCGGGATCATCCTGGTCCCGCAAATCGGGCTGGCCATCAACGATTTTTCCGCCGGGGTTGAATTCTACAAGAGCCTGCCGTCCATCGAGGATCCCTTTGCCCTGCGCGGGCCCGAGTTCGGTCTGCCCACCGAACTATCGCCCGAACAGTGGCTGGCATCGGTGAAGGACCAGGTGGCGATCCAGGCCCGGCTGCTTGCCGAAAACCCGAACCTGAACGGGTTTACCGCGGCCTTTACCTCTCCCATGATCATCACGGGAGGCGCCAAGCTCTACAGCATTTACACGTCCAAGGAGGCGTTCAACGGCCAGGTCACCATCAAAATCAGTACCGACGGTAAATTCCTGATCGTGGGCCAGCTGAATTTTGCCTCGGACAACATCAGTGTCAGCGGCAAACTGTATGCCGATCTCTCCAACGTGACCGCCGGGGAAGTCACAGTCCTCTTCCTGGCGGACATTCCCGACCAGATCCGGCTCCTCACGGTCCACGGCAAGCTCAAGACCGGATTCCGGAACGCCTCCGGTGAGGAAGTCATGTTCGATGTGGTGGACGAGCTGCCCGCCACGCCCACCAGCGACCAGCAGCCGGCCGCCGCATTGATCGATCCGGTGCAGGATGGCGGCAGCATCGATCAGACGACGGCCAACTCGGAAGATCGAAAGGTCGACGGCAAACGGTATGTGGACGTCAACTACCGGGCGCCGTCCGGGGCCGAGCTGGACTATGCGTCCATCCTGGACGATGACGACGAATTTGCCGCCTCCCTCAACGGCGGGCCGGACCTGCCCGTCGACGGTCGGCCAACGCCCATGGAGACCATCATCACCGATATCGGCCCCATCACCGTTCCCCTGGTGCTGGAAGACATTAACGGGACCCGGAGTGTGACGCGGTTCGGTCCCAGCCGTGAGGTGCTCGTCCAACAGGAAGGGGCGTATGAAACCTTCACCGACGCGCAGCTCCTCGATCAGGCCCGGACGGATTTCGGCGACCGTCTCGGTCTGGCGGTGGAAGACATCCAGGTCGAGGTGGTCGATGGCAATGACGTGCTGGTCCGGACCATACGGGCTGCCACGGCCCTCAAAAAGGAGGTCCTTGTCGAGAAGACGGACGGCCTGTCCGGTGCCACCGACGATGAATTGTTGATTGCCGCCATCCGTCGCAGCGGCTCCGGCCGGTTCCGCTATGTCATCGAGGATGCCGGTTTCGACTTTGAAAAGGGCGAGATGGTGCTCACCTTTGCATCGGGCACCTTCAAGACGGCCGACGTGATCCTGGAAGACGGCAACGTGGTGCCCGGCACCGAAAACGGCGACGTCGCCCTCCGCTTTTTCATCGAAGGGGCCACCGCCATCCTGGCCGACCCGGGCGCCGGTGCCAACATCGACATCAACTCCCTGAATGACCGCAATTACATCGATGTCGTCTTTGTCACGCCCACCGACCCGGAAAACCTGACCATCGACGCCGGCTCGATTACCGATTTCGAACCGGAGTTCCGCCTGACCGGTCCGGGCATAGGCTCCATCACTTTAGACAGCAGCCGGCCGCCGGTGCTTCTTGATGCCGCCGGCGAGCCGAAAACGTATCGCTACTGGCTGTCCGGCAAGTTTGCCGACACCGGCGATGTCACGCTGACCTTCCTGGACGATGCCTGGTCGTTTAACATCGCCGAAACGCCGCCACCGGCGATCATCCCCGATCCAACGGCTACCGCCGGCGCCACAAAGACCGTCCTGCTGGTCGATGCCGGCGTCGCTGTCAACGACATCTGGACCATCACCCTGGACGACGTCAAATACAGCTATGCGGCCGGCGGCAGCGACACCATGAGCGACATCGCCACGGAGCTGGCCCGGCGCATCGATGCGTCGGTGACATTCCTGGCCAGCTCCGAAGATGAAACATTGGTCATCACCAAGGTCGGCGGCGGCGACTTCAGTATCGAGACGACCACGTCCGGTGACGGCACGGCGACCATCGGAGATGCCACCGGCGCGACCAAGGCCGTGATCCTGACCGGGTCCGTAAGCAGCGGACAGACCTGGGGCATCGACGCCAAGGTCGGCCCGGCGGCGCCGGCGACCCTGGCCTCGGTGACGGCCACCGGCGATGACGATCTGAACAGCATTGCCGGCCAACTGGCCCAGGCCATCGATGCAGAGGCCGGGTATAGCGCCCGGGCCGACGGGGCGGCCGTCGTGATCACGATGCTTGCGGCCATCAGTGATCCGGCGGATTTTACCGTTACCCCGCGGGCACCGCCGGAGGGCACCGCATCCGCTTCTGATAATGTGCTCGAACCGGTAATCGGCATCACATTGAGCGGGGACGGCACTGCGGCCGTCGACTGGACCGTCACACTGGACGGCACGGACGTTACGGTGACCGGCGGGTCCGGGCTGGCGGTCATTACGTCGGATCTGGCGGATGCCGTCGACGATGCAACCGATTATATCGCCGTTGCCCAAGGCCATACCCTGTTTGTCCGCAGGGTCGACGGGGACACCTTCCCGGTGAGCACCACCCTCCCCCTGGGCGGCTTCGCCGATCTGACAGATGTCAGTTTCGAGGCCCAGAAGGTGACCCTGGGCGGCCAGGTGGCCGATGCCCAGCTCTGGGAAATCGAGGTCGATGGGGCGACCGCGTCCTATACCGCCTCGACCGGGGATGCGATTGCCGAAGTCGCCGAGGGGCTGGCCGGCGACATCACCCAGAACATTGCCGGATTTACCGCCCTGGCCGTGGACAACTCGGTGATCATCATCGCCATCACCGACCGCTTTGTTTCCATCACCGCCGACGTGCCAGCAGCCGGCGGCAGTATCATTGCCTCGGCCACCACCAGCGCCGCTTCGGTGCCGGTCCGGCTCGGGGACCCCGAGCAGTTTGTCACCGTGGTCTTCCCGGACGGCCCCATCGACTTGGGCGTAGTGGAAGGCGATGAGATTGAGATCGTCAGTGTCGTTGTGCCGGGTACCAACGGGGATGCCGACTGGACCGTGGAGCTGGATCCGGTGGCGTTGCCCCTGGAGGTCACGCCGAATATCTACCGGTATAAGCTGATCATCGATCCGGGTTCCTCCGAGCTGTCCACGGTCATGGTCCAGTACGCGTTTGTCGATGAGTCCTTCAAACTCGACGGGGCGCCCTATGACCTGGATGCCGGCAGCAACAGCGACATCAATGATCCTGAGGAAAACCCGAAAGTCATCCAGCGATTTACGTTAGGCGAGAGCGCTCCCAGCACGATCCGGGTGACGATGCCCGATGCCCCCGACACCTACCCGGATGCCTTTGCCCTCGATCCCGCCACGATCCTGGATGCGGGAGCTGAATTTGATGACGCCGATGGTGTGGCGGAAAACGGGGTTCAGCTCGCCAACAGCGGCAACTGGATCATCACCCTGGATCCGTTCCGGGATGTGGTTCAGGTCGGCAGCTCCAACGTGTTTGATTTTCCGATTACCGTAGACTTCCCGGAAGGAGAGGACCCGACGCCGTCGGTGACGGTGACCATCGAGTTCGACGAGACTGCCTTTGCCTACACCGGGCCGACCAGCGGCGGCACCCAGGGCGGGGATACCGAAGAACAGATCAACCCCGGATCCACCAACAACCGGACCTTTATGGATGTCGCCTTTTTCCCGAGCACGGGGAGCGAACTGGAGGAACCGCTGATCGAGGATCCGGAAAACGAGTTCACCATCGGCGGTTTCGGCGGCTCGGCGGTCACCTTCTCCGACGATCCGCATAATCTCATCAACCTGGGCGGCGGCCGGTTCCGGTACCTGCTGGAAGGAGACTTTACGGCGGGCGACGTGGAGATCCACTTCATTGCCGACCAGTGGGGCAACGGCATTCTGAACCGGGCCTTTACCCAGACCTTTACGGTCCAGGGGACCACCGCCGATCTGATCAAACGGATCATGGTCCCGGTGCTGGATGAAAACGGGGACCCCACCGGTGACGAAGAAGAAACCATCGTCGCCCTGAACGGCCGCGGCATCGGCCAGGATACCATCAACGAGAACGGATACCTGGAGGTGGTGTTCCGACCCAGCGGCGAGAACAGCATCGAGGCCAGCTCCATCAACGGCGACGAGCTGGAGGTTCGGGACAGCGAGGGGAACCTGGTGCCGCTGGATCCGCAGCCCCAGCGGGTGGGATTGTCCGACACCTATCGGTATCTGTTTACGGCTGCCCTGGAACCGGGACCTTACACTGTGGATATTATGCCCGGCAGCATTTTTGACACCGCCGGGGTCGTCAACCAGCCGGAGACGGAAACGTTCATCGTGGAACAGGCCGTCGCCGCCCTGGCCGATCCTATGGACGGGGATGTGGTCAAGCGGGAGGATCTCAACAGCCGGGGCTACGTCGATGTCACCTTCAACCCGGTCCAGACCTTTGCCAATGATGGCACCGTGCTGACCGAGTCTGCGGTGGACCCGGATTCGATTCTCGACCGCGCGCCTGAAATTACCATTTCCGGTAGTGGCGATGACGACATCGTGGTCGACGGTCAACCGATCCGCCTGGATGGCAGCGACACCTACCGCTATTTCTTTACCGGCAAGTACAGTGATGGCGCGATTACCGTCGAATTCATCTCCGGCTCCTGGCAGGATGCGGACGGCAACCCGATTCAGCAGGAGCAAATCGACGACACCGATGCCGGCCAGGTGGACATTCCCGATCCGATCCGGGGACGGCCATTCATCGACGTCTCCTTTGATCCCACCAATGGATCGACGGTGGATGCCGACACCATCGATGGTGACGAATTTACCCTCATGGGCGCCGACGGCGAAAACCTCGTGTTTGACCAGGTTCTCCAGGTCGACGAGACCACCTTCCGGTACCTCTACCGGGGTCAGGTCGACACCGGTCCCATGACCGTGACGTTTGTCGCCGGCGCCTGGTCCGATACCGAAGGCAACGACGGCGCAGCCGGTACCGGAACGATCAATGTCATCAGCAGCGCCCAGGTCTTCTTTATCGAACTGTCCGGCGGCATCATCCTCCAGGCCGCCGACCTTTTCGACGAACCGCTCCTGGAGGTCAAGGCATCGGCGGTGTTCGAGGCCGACTTTGAGCGGAAGGTCTTCACCCTGGCGTTCAGCGGGCAACTCAAGGTCATCAAGCTGGGTACCGTGGGGGCGACAGCCGGCCTGTTCGTGCTCGACACCAGCAATACCCTGAGCGACCTGCCCCAGTTCTGGGGGGTGGCCACCCTGGAGACCAATTTCGAGGGCCTGGAGCAGTTCGGCATTTTCCTCTACGCCAAGGGCACCCTGCAGATCAACACCACCGAGTTTACCAAGATCGAGACCCTGACCCTGCCGGGGATCGGGCCCAACGGCAGCGATGCCACCCGGGTCTTCGAGCTGCCGCCGCTGAGCTTCTCCCTGGAGCTTGCCGGCCTGCTCCGGTTGCGACCGCCGGGCACCGACACCGACCTGGTCCGGATGCAGGGCGGCTTCTATCTGAGCATCAATCCAGAACGGTTCGAGATTTTTGCCACGGCGGAGCTGTCCTTCGGTGTGGGCGACGCCCAGCTTACCTACGGCGAGGCCACCGGCCTGATCGTGATTGTCACGGGATTGGGTGCGGGACAGAACCCCGGGGTGGCCGGCTATCTGTCGGTCCGCGCCGGAGCGTCCCTGGGTCTGCCGGACGTCGGAGATCTGTTCAAGTTGAGCGGATCGGTCACGGTGATGTTCAACACGACGCTCCAGGATCAGATCTTTAACATTCCGGATGCCTTCTTACCGCTCCTGGATGAGGGAGATCCCACCACCATCGAAATTTTCGCCTCCGCGCCCAGCCTGGACGGCCAGCGAAATCCGAGAGCACCGCCGGGCGGAGAAGTGTATGTCCAGGCCAGCATCCAGGCCGAGCTGAGCATCGGCGGGGTGATCACCCTTATCGGTTTCGTCCAGATCGAGGTCGCTGTGGGCGCAGACGGTGCCCGTCTGGAGGTAACTGGCGCGGTGAGCACCAAGATCGCCTTCCTGGGGTCCCTCACCGGCACCGTGAATCTGGCCATCTTCATCGGGCCCCGGACCGGGATCGTGGGCCGCGTATTCCTGGCCCTTTCCAGCAATGACATTCCGGGTATCAATATCAACGGTGTCTTCCTCCTGGAGATCAACACGTTTACAGAAGGCGATGCGGTCGAGCGGACCATTGAGACCTTTAAAATCAAAGAAAAGACGTTATTTGCAGGCACCGCAAAGGAGCGGATCGTATTCGACGGATTTGAGCGGGACGAGGCCGGAAACCTGGTGGTGGTCGCGGAGCAGGTCGGTGTGGTGGGCGGCTTCCGGCTGGTGCTCGGCGGTGAACTGAACATCGCCGATATCCTGGTCATCCAGGCCGAGGTGAAGTTCCGACTGGAGCTGGCCGGAGACAATCCGGGCATCGAACTGATCCTGAACGGGATGATGAAGCTCGGCCCCCTCGGCGAGGTCAGGCTGGTGGACAGCGGGTTCCGGATCAACGGGGACGGGCTGGTGGCCCGGCTTGACCTGCAGATCGAAGGCGGGTTCGGTGGGGATGTCGGCCTGGCGTTCGAAGTATCCGCGCTGTTGACGCTCAATACCACCGGGCGCGTCCAGTCCCTCGGGTCCAGCACCGTGGATCCCGGGTTCCGGCTGAGGCTGGAGGGGAGCGTGACGTTCCTCGGATTCGCCAAGGCCCAAGGGATGGTGGACATCATCATTGCCCAGGATATCTTTCAGCTCGAGTTTGCCGTCTCGTTTAACCTGGGCGGATTGGTGTTCGAGGCCAGCGGTGGGGCGGCCATTGTGGGCGGCGATGATCCGGGCTTCGTGCTCAAACTGAACGTGCGGGCGGTGGCCGATATCGATGTCTTCTACATCGAGGCGTCCGGACGCTTCGAGCTGAACACCACCAACACCCAGCGCCTGGGTGTGGCCGGCAATTCATTTCTATTGGAGCTGTCCGGAAAGGTGGAGATCCTCAAGGTCCTGAAGATGGACGCCACTTTCCGGGTGGAGGTCCAGGACAACGAATGGTCGTTCATGCTGAGTGCATCCATCGACTTTTTCGGCATCGTCAAACTCGACGGCAGCCTCTACCTGGATTCCAAGGGAAATTTCGATCTCCAGCTTCGGGGCCGGATGGTGCTGGGGTCGAGTTCGTTCGGCCTGATCGGCGAATTCCACTTCCGGGTCCGGTCGGAGGTGCTTTCCGATGCCATCGGGAACCCCTACTTCATCTTCGAGCTGAGCGGTGGCGCCTCGGTCAAGGCCAAGGTGTTCGGCATCACCCTGGCCGGTCTGAGCCTCGATTTCTCCTTCCGTGCCGAGGGCAACGGCCGGGTGCCCATCGTGCTCAGCATCACGGTCAAGGTCAAAATCCTGTTTGTGAAGGTCAAGAAAACCGCCCGATTCAAAGTCGGCGTCCTGGAGCTGCCCAAACCGGTCTTCCTGGGCGGCCAGGCGGGGGATCCCAGGGGCTGGAACCCGGACACGGGCGGCACCCTCCATCTGAATGTCGGTGACCGAAAGGGGGATCGCAATATCGCCGTCGACGACAACGACGAGCCGTTTATCATCGAGCAGCTCGGCGGCGCCGGTGGCAAGGCGCTGATCAAGGTGACCGCCTTCGGCCGCAGCAACATCTTCGACAACGTCACCAACATCGTTGCCGATTTCGGCCCGGGCAACGATTCGTTCCGCGTGCTGTCCGGTGTCACCGTTCCGGTGAGCGTCCGTGGCGGCAGCGGACAGGACGTGCTCATCTATGAGGGCAGCGGTGCCGCCGACATCTTCGGCGACGGCGGTTCCGATTATATCGAAATCAACGGTCCGGCGGACGTTTTCGTGGCCGGCGGCAACGAGTCGAGCACACCCGATGATCCAAAGGGTGATTATATCGTGCACACCGGCACCGGCATGGCCGTCATCGATGGCGGCAACGGGGATGACCGCATCTTCGGCGGCACGGAAAACGACATTCTGGTCGGAAACGGCGGCCACGATGACATCACGGGTCCGGCGGCCGAAGTATACGGAGATTACCCCCGGGCGGGACTGGGCATCTCCAACAGCGGCTCGTCAGGAGACGATCTGGTCACCCTGACCGTGGACGATCCGGCCGCTATTGTGGATTTGGGCAGCAACACATCGGCAGAAGGAGACACCCTGGAGCTCTTCGGGCGACCCGAGGGGGATCGTTTCGAGATTAAGCCGGTGGGCGGCCAGGCTGGACGGGTCGATATCGTTGTTGCCACGGCGGCGGCTCCGGGCAACACCGAGGTACGCGCCGTCAGCGGTCTCGAACATCTCGAAATCGACGGGCGGGGTGGGGCCGACACCTTCACGGTGCGAGACATGGATAACGCCGGCTTGCGCAGTTTCCTCATCAGTATGGGCCGGCGCTACACGGTCAACGGCACCCGGATCATCGTGGAAGATATCGACGGCAAGAAGTTCAACCGTGAAGTCCCCAATGCCGTGGCCTTCGATGACAATGCGGCCGACAGCGTGTTGATCGAAGGCGATGATGGAAGCGACGAGTTCGAGCTTCGGGCCGCCGGGGCGGATCCCGATAGCGGGTTCTTCACGGAAGTGGGCGTGGCGCGCACCACGGGCGGCACCACTTATGAAGTGATCATTGGCCAAAGCATCCGGGCCGAAGGCGATGCGCTCACGGTTGACGCCAAGGCCGGAGATGATGTCATGGATGCGGCCCGGTTGGGCTATGCGGACCCGGAGGAGGGGACGCGTCAGACCGACCAGATCGCTCTGACCCTGATCGGCGGCAGCGGCGACGACCGGCTCATCGGCACCCCCTTTGAAGACGTCCTGGACAGCGGGATGGGCAGCGATACCGTCACGGGCGGTGAGTCCCGGGATATTTTCTTTGATGCCAGTCTTCCGGGATCGGGCGATGTGGACACCCTGGTGGAACGCTTCGATGCCGACATCACCCTCACCGACAGCACCCTGATCACCGGCGAGATCCTGGGTGACGGCCGGGTGCAGATCATTACGGTAACCGACGGGATTCAGGCCGGCCCGGAGATCCAGCGGGTACAGCACAGCGCCACCGGCGGCACCTTCAAACTGATTTTCGATGGTGAGGCCACCGACGACATCGCGTACAACGCCCCGGCCGCGGTGGTGGAATTCCGGCTCCAGAGCCTGCCCGACATTGCCGACGTAGCGGTCACCCGGACCGGCGACGGCAGCGAGAAGCGTCCCTTTACCTGGACCATCGCCTTTGTCGACGCTTTCGGATCGGGCGGCGATCCTATCGATGTGCCGGCCCTTGAAGCGGAGGCGGCCGACCTCACACCGGTGAACGCACAGGTCACGGTGGCGGTCATCGAAGACGCCGTCACGCTGGATGACGACATCCCCGAGGTCCAGCGGATTACCCACAGCGGTGCGGGCGGCAGTTTCGAGCTGTTCTTCGAAACCCTGCCGGACGACACGATCAGTGTACCCTACAATGCCACGGCCGGTCAGCTCGACGCCCTGCTCGAATCCCTGGACAGCATTGGACACGTGCAGGTGACCCGGGTGACCACCACCCCCTACACCTGGGAAATCACCTTCTTTACCGAGGATAACGAGCCGGCCCGGATGCCCCAACTCCGTGCCGAAGACGGAAGCCTGCAGCCCGGGGGGCTCATCGGCAACTCCCCCACGGAAGCCGAGCTGGACCAGACCTTCAATGAAGACGATCCGAACATGCGATTGCTGGATACGGCCGATCGCTATCGGGCCGGTGCCATCGTCGAAGATCTCAAGTCGATTTTCGAGGTGGCCGAAATCAGCGGCGGCGGTGGGCGCAACATCCTGGTCATCGGCGACGTGGACGGCACGGTCGGCGTGGGCAACGCCCAGATCCCGGTGTCTGATTGGACCGGCAAGGCCACCCTCGACAACCGGGGCAATGCCACCCTCGATGAGACCGGCTTCCTCAATGAGCTTTACATCATTAATCTGGTCGGCATCGGCGGGACCCAGGTGGCGGTACGGGACAGCGGTGAGGGCAGCGGCACCGACGAGATCATCGTCAACGGTACCAACGAGTCCGATGTGATTACCCTCAATGCCGTGGGCAGTGGTGAGAACCGGACCGGGGCGGCCGTGTTTGACAGTGCATCGGCACCGTCGGTGGACATCGTCACCTTCCGGGCCATTGAACGGGTCACCCTCAACGCCCTGGGCGGGGACGACCGCCTGATCAGCAACGACACGGCGGCGGTGACCGTTGTGAACCTGGGCGGGGGCGACGACGCCATTGTCATCGGCACGGTACCGTTGATCCCCGACACCGGCAACCGCACCCTGGAATTTCCGGAAGGGGTACCGGTGGTGGATACGGAAAATCTGACCAACGGCAACTCCAATTTCCTGTATATTCTCGGTGAGGACCAGAACGACGAGTTCGAGGTGAACTTCAACCGGGCCCAGCTATTCCTCCACGGGGGCAGCGGGGACGACCGCTTCCTGCTCAAGACCTTCCTCGTGCTCAAAGAGAACGCCGACAATCCGGATGAGACCACCAACCTGTCCAATGTCTTCGGCGGCACCGGTTCCAACCGATACAGCTACCTTGAAAACGGACCGGTAAAGATCAACGGCGGCCCCGGCATCGACTCCCTGGTCATCGTGGGCACGCCCATCGGGGACACGTTTGTGATCACCGAAACGGCCGTCGCCGGCGCCGGTCGCCTGGTCTCCTTCCGCGGTATCGAGGCCCTGGAAATTTTCGGGGCCGGCGGTGCGGACCACATCTACCTGCTGAGCACAAGTGAGCTCTTCACCACCACCATCAACGGCGGCAGCGGCGATGATGTCATTCACCTGGGCGGCGATCATCCGCCGCTGGTCTTCGACCCGCCGGAATTTACCTACCAGCCGCCGGCCATCCAGGTGGAACTGCCCCCGACCCTGGAGTTTGTCCAGAAGGTGAAACGCTTCGGCAACTTTACCTTCGAGTTCCGCCTCGGGTTCTGGGAGTCGATCATCTCCACCTTCATCGGCGCCAACTCCTTTGTCGAGCAGGCCCAGCGGGCCGTGGAGCGGACCATCCACGGGTGGTTCGACACCTGGAAGCTGAACATTCCGAATTTCCGAAACCCGACGCTGGAATTCGCCATCAGTTCGGCCACAGAGTACACCAAACGCTTCCTGGGCATTGTCATATCGCGGAAGATCCGTGTCCGGGTCAGGGGGCTTCAGGTGGCCTACGAACGGGGTGTCCTGGTATCGCGCTCCACCAAGGTCCAGCCAAAGCCGATCACCGTGGATCCGCCGCCCTTTGCCTATAAACAACCGGCCCAGTTCACCGTAGGGGACATCAAGGGCCGCGTCATCATCAAGGGCGGAGAAGGCTTCGAGGAGTCCGGCGACACCCTGATCTTCCACAACGGGGCGGGGGCCAGCGAAACCGGCCTGATCACCCATCGGGTGGTGCCGCGGTTTACCCAGACCGGCATCGATCCGGATACCGGAGAACCGATTTTCGAGCAGCAGCTTGATGAAAACGACCAGCCGATTGCCGATACCTTCCAGTCCATTGAAGGCTTCGGTCTCAACATCCCGCTGGAGGGGTTTGTCGGCCCCGATACGGTACGCACCTTCGGTGTGCTGGTCGAGGCGGTCGAACACCTGGATCTGAGGCTGGCCGATGAACAGCCGCCGCTCACCAACAGCGCCAACCGGGACGACACCGTGTACGTGGCCCTCCTCGAGCAGCGGAATTCCGAAATTCGGGGACCCCCGGATGCGCCAGCCAATCCCCTCCTTTCGGATGCCGAGCCGATGCGCCTGACCATCGTCACCGGTGAGGGTGACGACCACGTTTTCCTGAGACAGATCACCGGTGATACCACGGTCCTGGGCGGGCCCGGCATCGACCATCTCACCTTGTCCGACTCCAATGTCAACAAAACTCTGGGCGGCCTCGGCGCCCGCATTCTCTATGACGGGGACGGCCATATCGACGAACAGACTCGACGAGTGGCCAACCTGACCGAAATCGGTTTCCCCGAGGACCTGGAGCTCCCCGACGTTTTTGCCAATACCGGCGATCCCGACACCGCCCAATCCTTCACAGATGCCCGCGGCAATGAAGTGCTCTACTGGGATGCCGATTTGCAGCCCATTCTTTTCCAGGAGGCGCAAGGCCTCGCGCTCCGCACCGTGGTCCTGAGAGATGACGGCGATATCGTCACCGACCTGGTCCGGGAAGAGGGCGTGCCCGAGGAGGGGGTGCAGGAGACGGGACGGCATAAAGCCAACGACCTGGACGAACTCCTCTTCCTGAACGCGGCCCTGGAGGAGGTCACGGTCGACCATTCGAGCCTGGATGATGTGCCGGCCGACCAACTGATTCCGGTGATCGTGGCACCCACCGACCCACGCGGCACAGGTACAACACGAAATGTCTATCTCGATGCCGACGCCAACCGGGTGTTCCGGCGGTACAGCGGCGACCTGCGCAACCGGCCGTCGATACTGACCGATTATAACGAGCCGAGCCGCCGACCGGTGTACATCGACGGCGAGGGCAACCGAACCTTCGATCGGCTCGATCCGGACGGCTTCCCCCACAAGGTGTCGTTCGTGACCGACTTTGACAATGGCACCCCGCTGTACGTCGACAGTCGCGGGTTGCGGACCGAAATGGACCCGGCCGTCCTGGTCGTGGACGAGTTCGGGCCGGATATTACGGTCTATCAGCGTCCCGTGGGGTCGGCACGATTCGGCTCCATCCTTGTGGAGGTCAGCAAGGACGGCGCCACCTGGGTTGCCACGAACACCACCTATGATGTCGGCATTCCCGGGGATGAGAATCGCTCCGGCACCTACGTCCGCTCCTATGAAATTCCGGGAGCATACGGATCCGGTTTGGATCAGCAGTACAAATTCCTCCGCATCCGCCACCTCCCCGGCCAGCCGGCCTTCCAGCTCGATGCGGTCGGCCTCCCGAGGGGTCACGGCGGTCCGGAGAACAGCACCAAAGAAACCGCCTTCCTGTCCGCGATTGTGGACGAGTTCAACGAAACCACCGTCCCCGACAGTGAACTGCCCGGTGCCGCCGGCGCGCCCAACAGCATTTTTGCCAATGTCGACAGCGGCGAGAGGATCGTCTACCGGTCCACCGGGCTCGACCTGCCGGCGCTGATTCAGATCAACCGCAGCCAAGTCCAGCCGTTTACCCGGACCGAGGACTTCCGATTCGCCGATCCTTCGGCAGCGGTGGATCACCTGGTGGTGAACGGTGTCGACGGAATACTGGATACCATCGACATTGCGGCCGACAGCCTGGATCCCGACGGAAAGATCCTCTACAAGTCCGGGACACGGACGGACGTCTTTACCGGAAACCCCGTGCCCGTGACCCTCACTCTGGCCCAGACGCCGGTGGACCGCCGCCTGGTGACGGCGGTGGGATTCCGAGCGTTTACGGCGTTTACGGCCGATGCGGTCAGAGACACCATTACGTTGAACAGCAACGTGGTGGGGCCGCTGACCCTGGTGGCCGAATATCTGACCAGAGACGGCAAAACCCGCACCCAGAAGTTTGAATACGCCGCCGGAGCGAGCCGGACCCTTTCCCTGTGGGGGGATCTTGGCAACAGCGGTAGTGTGAGCATCACCACGCCGGAAGCGTTGATTCAGGGGACCCATTTTACGGTCAGCGGAAGGGTCGTCACATTGACCGGATCGGCCACCTCCCTGGTCGACGTGGTGGTCAACTACCCCCTGGAGGAGCGGGTCTATGTGGGCGGTGAACCGGTCCTGGACCGGGCCGTTGCCCATGACGGGTCCGAGCAGGTCTTCGACCTGTACACGGGCGATCCGGTGCTGAATCCGTTAGATACTCAACTCCGGCACGAAGCGGGAACACCCGTGCAGCACATGGCCGGTGACCCGGCACTACATTATCGCGGGGAGGTGCAACGGTGGCTGGGTGACGAGCCGGTCTATGATGAAAACGGCGATCCGGTCCTCAACTATGATGGGGCGATCTTCCGACACCAGCCGGGCCAGGTCAAGATCCACGACCGGCGGGACCTGGTGTTCGTTCCCGATGTCCTGACCGCTGCCTACGATCCGGGCAACCGGATTCTGCCCCTGACGGCCGATCAACTGGTACTGAACCCCAACAGCGGCGTGTCGGGCTGGACCCTGGACTTTGACCGTTCCGGGACCGTGGCGGACCCCATCGATCCGAGCCGCCAGATCTCTCTGGCTCCTGACCGGGTCGTGTCCGTAACTGTCTCCAGCGATCGGGGGATTTTTACCCTGTACGAGGGAGCCGGATTTACCCTGAACCGGAGCAGCGGTCTGCTGACCCTGGATCCCATCGAACCGGCACGGATCGCCGGCAATGTGACCCTGGAAGTGAATCTGGCACTCCTGGCATTTCATGTTCCGGGAGACTCCAAGGTCACCTTCGGGGACGAGGATGTGGCACCGGGCGATCCGGTGGTCAATGCCAGCGGCGGCAATTTCGTGCTGGGTATTGCCGATGACGGGGAAACGGTACTGACCTACACCGACAGCCAGAGCGATGCGGACGCCGATCCGACCAAGGTCTACTACCGGAACAGCAAAGGACAGATCATCAAACACCGCCGCGGCGAGCCGCTGTTTGTCGAGGTGAGCCCGGTAGAATTTGCCGAGGCCGTCTTCTCCGACGCCGAGCTGAGCACGCCGGTGCCCATGCGGCACACCGGAAAAGAGCCGAGGATCTATTTCGGAGGTGAGCCGGTGCTGTACACCGCGGCCGATCCGGTGCCCCATGTCCTCCAGGTCCATCGAATCGCCCTGAGCGCGGCCCCCGAAGACATCCTGTACACCAATGCCCTATTCGATCCCACAGCCGTCACCAACGACCGGGTCGTGATCGATGTCAGTTCCGGCCGGAACGATTTTACCGTTGCCGCCACCCACGCCGGCGCCACCACCATTACCACCGGCAGCAGTGATGACCGGATTGCGGTGCGCCGCACCACCGGCAGCCTGTCCATCGATTCCGGCAGCGGGGAAGATACGGTGTTTGTGGGCAGCATGGCCGGATTCTGGCGGATACCGGTGGACTCCAACACGGTCGAATTTCTCAATGTCAACGGCGATGCCAACGGCATCCATGGGGCGCTGACCATAAGCGGGGGCGAGCAGGATGTGATCGACCGCCTGATGGTGGATGACACGGGCGATGCGGGTGACAATATCGGCCAGCTGAGCGCCACCCGGATCACCGGTCTGGGGATGACCGAGGGCATCACCTACGCCCACTTCGAGGCGGTCGTCACACGGCTCGGCGACGGCAACGATCAGTTCACCGTGACCGGTACCGCCGACGGGGTGATTACAACGGTCCACGGCACCGGCGGCAGCGATACACTGGTGGTTGACGGTGGCGGCGGTCCGACGGCTCCGCTGGTGATTTATGGGGACACATCTGCACCGGCTCCCGGCAACTACACCGGGGCCTACCTCGTGGCCGACAATCCGGCCGGCGATGTCGTTGACGCCTCAGCTGCCACCCGGACGGTCATTATCCACGGCGGACCGGGCAATGACACCATCACCGGTGGCCAGGCGGGTGACATCATCACCGGCGGGTCCGACGATGACACCATCGCCGGTGGAGACGGCGCAGACACCATCTACGGCGATTCCGGGTTCAATGTCCATCTGGAGTCCTGGGTCAATACGCTGGTGGCTGCCGCTGACGCGGGCCGGGACGAGATCCATGGCGACGACGGTGAAGACACCCTCTTTGGTGAGGGTGATGACGATACCCTGTTCGGCGATGCCGCCGGCGACGATATCTTCGGCGGTGAAGACGATGACACGATTTGGGGCGGTGCAGGCGTTGATGTCATTCTCGGCGGCGCCGGAAACGACACCATCGATGCCGGCGTGGGCAACGACATCGTATTTGGCGACACGGGCGACATCACGGATGATGCCTACGTGGGACCGATACGCCTGACGGACGGAAACGATATCGTGACCGGCGGCATCGGCAACGATCTTCTGGTGGGCAACGGCGGGGATGATCAGATCAGCGGCGACGCGGGCGAAGATATCCTGATCGGCGACGGTGTCCTTCTGGGGATCGGCAGTACCGTTCCGGACGCCTTCAATACGGCGGGTGTCGGTGATGTCAGCGATACGAACCTGGGCTCGGGGGGCGAGGACACCCTGACCGGCGGCCCGGGCGATGACCTCATTTACGCCGGCCCGGGCGATGACGACATCGACGGCGGTGACGACCAAGACACCATCTTCGCCGAGGACGATGCGGACACGGTCACCGGTGGCTCAGGCGCCGACCTGATCCGGGGCAACGCCGGCAATGATGTTATCGACGGCAACGGCGGCAACGATGAGATCCACGGCGATGAGGGCGCTGACACGATCCATGGCAGCCTGGGCCTTGACGAGATTGATGGCGGCAGCGGGCCGGACGAGATCTGGGGCGACGACGACAACGACACCATCCTGGGCGGTGCCGACAACGATACCATTTACGGTGGTGGCCATGACGATCTCATTTTCGGCAATACCGGCGAAGACCTCCTGTACGGCGACACCGGCAACGACGACATTTACGGTAACGAGGAGGACGACACCATTTCCGGCGGTGAGGATGACGATTTTCTGGTCGGGGGCGGCGGTGACGACCTGATCACGGGCGATGCCGGAAACGACGTCATGTGGGGCGGCTTCAAGAAGCACAACCGCCCATCCTTCGATTTGGCCAGTGGCATCAATTTTACCAACCCGCCGGGCTTTGATCTGTACGATGGGATCTACCCGACCGGGTTTGTCCCGCCGTGGATTACGCCGGTGGTGCTCAACGGGCTGTCCATCGACGGCGATGCCAACGACGGCATCAATGAAATGTACGGAAATGCCGGTACGGACTGGATGTTTGGCGGTGCCGAAGCCGATATCGTCCACGGCGGGCCCGGTGACGACTACGTCGACGGCGGTTTGGGCACCGACGACGTTCGGGGCCAGGGCGGCGACGACATTGTCCGCGGCGGCGGCGGCTCCGAAGTGGTCCTCGGCGACTACCAGGTCGCCCCCGGCGATAACCCGGTGATCTTCGGAGACGAGGGCATCGACCAGGTGTACGGCGACGGCGGCAGCGACTTCCTCTTCGGCGGGCCTGCCCCCGCGCTGCCGGTGGAGCCCGGGCTCGACGGCCGGTTGGAGCAAACCTCCGGTCAACGGCTCTATGGCGGGGACGGCATCGATTTTCTCTACGCCTGGGCGGCCCTCACGCTCACCGATAACGGCTTTGAAGGGGAGTATGCCCTGAAGGGCGACGAGCTGCACGGTGGCGCCGGTGGCGACTGGCTGTGGGGCAACCTGCGCCAGGATATCCTGCTGGGCGACAGCGGCAACGACTTTCTGCACGGCGACTATCTCTCCGGGCAGTTCTATGCCGAGAGCGAGGCGGCCGACATCTACGGGGCGGCCGACCGGCTGCTGGGCGGATCCGGGGAAGACCAGCTCCTCGGTGGCGGTGGAGACGATGAACTGCGGGGCGGCGCCAATACCGACTGGCTCGAAGGGCAGGGTGGCAACGACACCCTCTTGGGCGGCACCGATATCGACTTTATGGTGCTCGATACCCGGCGTGTATATTTCGCGCCCGACGGTGTCGGTGAAGACGATGTGCTCCCGCCGGTGGATCAGCTCGAGACAGCGGTCGATACCTTCGACGGATACTACGGCAATGAATTCCGCGGCGATCTGGGTCTCGATGATGCCACCGACATCATGCTCATCGAAGGCACCAACCAGCGTGACACCATCCTGATCGGCCAGCTCGCCGACGGTCGGATCCATGTGAACTTCACGACGCAAAATCCATCTACCGGGGCTGTGGAGTCATGGCAGATCATTGCGCCGTGGCGTGCCAATGTGACCGATGCCGTGACCACCCAGGACTATTTCGATCCGCTGCAACCGCTCGATCCGCTGGGAACGCCTTTGGTCGAGCAGTTCCGCATCTCGGGACTGATGCGCGATGACGAGATCCGATTCGTGGCCGAGCCCTACGTGGCCTACGACGGCACACCCGCGGCCGTCACCGTCTTCCCACTGGATATCGGCGATCTGAATGCGCGTAGCGATGATTTTGTCGGTGTGATCGACGGCGGTCCGGGTGACGATGTGCTGTCCGGGACGGCGGGACGCGACCGGATCGATGGCGGCAGCGGGAGCGATACCATATACGGTTTGGCCGGTGACGACCGGTTGTGGGGCGACAGCACCGCCGGCAGCGAGACCCCTGCCAATGATGACTACGATATCTTCTTCGGCGGCCGGGGTGACGACGACCTCATCGGAGGTCCGGGCATCAACGACCTGTATACATGGACGCAGCACCCGCTTCCCGCAGGGGACACCCAGTTTGGTGTGTTCGTCAACGGAGATGATCCCGCCGGGCCGGTCTTCGACGATGACGGCGACCTCGACGGTGACGGGCTCCTCGATGATGATCCCACCAGACCGGCTCGCATCCTGGAAGACACCGGCCTCGACCGGATGCTTGGGTCGCAGCTGGATGACCGGCTCTACGGCGGCACCGGCGTGGTCTTTATGTACGGCAACGGGGGAGACGACGTCTACTACCGTGCCGATGGCAGCGAGTTCCAGTCCATTGACGGGGGACTGGGCGGCGACGAGTGGAAAGAATATGCCAGGGAAAACGGCAAGGTCTGGTACGTGGGCGGAACCGATGCGGATGACGTGATGACCGTCGATTTCGTCACCGAGCCGGGATTGCTCCGTGACCATCATCTTATAACTAGGCTCACCGATAACAACGGAAACTACAGCTTTGCCGCCCAGGTCCGGCTCGATTTCGGCGCCGTGGATGAGGACGGCAACCCCGTGTGGGATGCCCAGGATGCCATCGCCGATCTCGACGCGTTGGCCCAGCGGGGGGAAGACCAAAATCCCGAGAACCCGGACCCGGGCATCCCCGTAGGTACGGCGTCCACCTCCACCCAGGCGCTCGTGGATACGGGACAGCTCGACGGCTTGCTGCCTCCCGAGGGGGACTTTGATGTCATCCTGGTGGACGGCCTGGGGGGCAACGACCGGATCGACGTGGGGCCCACCGTACAGAAGACCGTGTGGATCGACGGCGGCCCCGGTGACGATCGCGTCACCATTACCGGCGGCAATGCCATCCTCGTGGACAAGTCCGAGCACGGCGTCCGCAACGACAGCTCCGAGACAGCCTACGATCTTGGAACGGACCTGGCAGAGAGCGCTGTCTTTACGGGACTTACCATCGACAATCCCGAAGACCTGGATTGGTACCGGTTCAGTCTGGAGAGTATCAACCCCGGCGCCCAACTGATTCTGTCGAGCCGGTCCGAGAAAGATGGCCTGGAGCTTGCCTTGTTCGAGTTGGAAACGGGCGACAGCGTTGCCCTCAGTCCGTCGCTCCAGCTCGGCCGGGACCGTACCGATCTGGAAGTGTCCCACGATACCATCGAAACCGCCTATGACCTGGGAGACATCGAGAATCTCAACCGGGTAACCGGGCTCACCATCCACGAAGGGCCGACGGAGACGGTTCCAAACCCGGGAGACGTCGATGTCTTCGAGATCACCCTCTTCCGGGACGGCATCAACGGGGACCAGGTCCGCATCGACCTGCTCGACGAGGAGGGTAATGTCGTCGCCGCTGATGCGGAGACTGCACCGATCGTCAGGGTCATCGACCTGGACGGTCTGGACGCCGGAACGTATTATCTCCGCGTTCTGACCCTGGGCGCCCCCGCCCGTTATGAGCTGGCGTTCCAGGTGCCGGAACTGCGCACGACCGAGTCCACCTACAGTGACATCGCCAATGGCGCAAGTGACCGCGCACTGAACCTGGGCACCCAGTCGCTGTTCCCGAGAGTCACCGGTTCGGTGCTCCAGGCCGGAGCCGAAAAGTGGTATTCTTTTGACCTGCAACGCGACGGCGAACTCGACGATGTCATTCGTCTGACGTCCACGCCGGGGCCGATGCAGATGGCGTTGATTGCGATCGATGATGCGCTCGTCGAGACGGAACTTGCGACCACCTCCCTCGACCCGGATGGAGTCGCCGAATTGAATCTGAATGGGCAAGCCCCGGGTACGTACCACCTCAAGGTTTTCGGCGCCGTCAATCCGGACGGGACCGGGTTTGAATTGTCCCCTGGGGACAAGCCTACGGACCGCACCATCGTCGAAACCGAAACGGAGGTGGGCGGCGCTCCCGTATTTACCCGCGAGGAAATCCGCACGGTCCGGGAATACGGCCAGAGCCTCGTGGATCTCTCCGGCAAGCAAATCTCTGCCCTGGATCTTTCCACCCTCGATGCCGGTAAGGCGTATCTCCTGCGGGTGACCTCGCCCAACCGGCTACCCACCATCTATGATCTGTCCTTCGATCTCGGGGACGGTAACGATCCGCGCGACAATGAGACCAACCTCTCGGCCAAAACGACGGTGACGCGCAGGGATGTGATTCTGGGCGGAGCAGGCCATGACGCCCTCCAGGGCGGTCCCGGAGAGGACTGGATCTTCGGCGGCCCGGGGAACGACGTCCTGTCAGGAGGCTACGACCGGCAGGCTGAAGATCTTCTGTTTGGCGAGGAGGGAGACGACGCTTTCCAGATTCTACCCGACGGGCTGCCCTTTATCAGAGGCACCCAGGAGACCTACGTTCCGACCCTCACCGACCGCTTCGACGGCGGCCCCGGGGATGACCGGGTCCTGTTTCAGGGCGGGGACTATGACCGGTTATCGCGACCCGTACCGGATCTCGTGTCCATCCGCTGGAACCGCTTCCTGCAGCGTTATGAATTTACCGCAGTGCCGTGGGATATTGCCAACCAGCAGTTCGACATTGGCCAGCAGGTGGTCA
>Ga0209743_1000036_pt1 | contig 78079 bp, 73 predicted proteins | sample OlaalgELextract2_FD_187378 | JGI IMG/M metagenome (GOLD analysis project Ga0209743, IMG submission 187378) | Olavius algarvensis symbiont microbial communities from Tuscany, Italy - Type G ELBA extract 2 (SPAdes) (version 2) | ecosystem: Host-associated > Annelida > Digestive system >...
AAGGCGCAGTCCTTCTCACCCACCAAGCATAATGGTTTTACCGATAAACAAAAGCTTTTGATGCGCCATCCGGGATGGGAAGGCGGAGCCTCCTTCTCCCAGGGTGTTTTCTCTTTTTACATACGAGACGCAGAGATCGCAGAGGAGTAGTCTTTATTCAGAATCCCTGAGAGGGGGATTCTGAAAAAGGACCGCGTTTCATAAAAGGTAAATCCACCGAGTTCTCAGTTCGTTATCCATATACGACGGGATCAGACGGATGGGTGAGCGTTTTGCTCTTCGCCCTCTCAGCGAAAAGCAAAATAATGAATAATCTCTGTGGACTTTGCGCCTTTGCGGTAAACGTCCTTAACCTGACATGCCATGAAAAAGTCACGCCGACATACACTCGACGCCCCTTCCGAAGAAGGCGCGATCTACAAGCCCTGGGCGGGCCGCACTGCGGTGGCCCTGGTCTATCCGAACACCTACCATGTGGGCATGTCGAACCTCGGGTTCCAGACCGTCTACCGTCTCCTGAACCGGATGGACCATGTGGTCGGCGAGCGGGTCTTTCTCCCGGCGAATACCACCGACCGTCCGGTGAGTGTGGAGTCCCGGCGACGCTTGATGGATTTCGAGGTCGTGGCCGTCTCCATATCCTTTGAAAACGACTACCCCAACCTGCTCACCATAATGGATCGCTCCGGTATTCCGCTCCGGTCGAGGAATCGAAACGGCAAAACGCCGCTGATCGTCGCCGGGGGTGTCGCCTGTATGCTCAATCCCGAACCGATCGCCCCCTTTCTGGATGCGGTTCTCATCGGGGACGCCGAAGTCATCCTGACGGAACTGATCGATGTATTACGGGGATATCCCGATGCCCCGAAACGAGAGCAATTGCTGGCCCTGGCCCGGCAGGTGCCCGGAGCATATATCCCCGCGTTCTACCGGCAGACCTATGGACGGAACGGGGTTCCGATCACCAGGGCACCTATTGAGGATGTGCCCGACACCATCCGCAGGCCTTACCTGGAAGACCTGTCCGGAACCTCCACCTGCTCATCGGTCTTGACCCCGGATACCACCTTCGACCGGAGCTTCCTGATTGAAGTGTCCCGTGGCTGTCCCCACGGATGCCGGTTTTGCAGTGCCGGTTTTATCTACCGTCCACCCCGGTTTCGTCCCATGGCCGAACTGAAAGCAGACATCGCCGCCGGTAGTCGATTAACCGATCGGATCGGCCTGGTGGGCACGGCGGTTTCCGATCTTCCGGGCTTAAGCGATTTGTGTGTTGATATTCACCGCCAGGAAGCACGATTGTCGTTCAGTTCCTTCCGTGCGGATGCCCTGTCTCCGGAATTGATCGATCTGATGCATCGAAGCCGTGTGAAAACGGCGACCATTGCGCCGGATGCCGGATCCCAGAGAATGCGGGACGTCATCAACAAGGGCCTCGACGAGGAAACGGTGCTGACTGCTGCAGAGTCCCTGGTGGCCGGGGGCATTCCGAACCTGAAACTCTATTTTATGGTGGGCTTGCCCACGGAAGAAACCGAAGACGTGGACGCGATCATCGGACTGTGCAAGCGGATCAAGCACCGGTTTCTGCAATCCAGTCGCGCCCGAAAACGGATTGGAGACATCACCGTCAGCATCAGTTCTTTTGTCCCAAAACCCGTTACGCCGTTTCAGTGGGCGGCAATGGACGACATCCGGCAGCTGAAGCAAAAAATTAAGCGTGTAAAACAAGGATTAAAACGGGTCCCCAATGTCCGGGTCCATGCCGATGTACCTCGATGGGCGTATATCCAGCCCCTTCTGGCCAGGGGCGACCGTCGAGCCGGTGATATCCTCGAGTTGGCTCACCGCCGAAATGGGAACTGGCCACAAACCCTCAAAGCCTCTCCGGTCAACCCGGACTATTTCGTCCTCCGGCCGCGGGACCGGGATGAACACTTGCCCTGGGATTTCATCGACCACGGGATTCGGAAAACATTTTTGTGGAAAGAGTTCCGTCGGGCTATCGAGGCCAGGGTCACTCCGCCATGCCCCATGAGCGATTGCGCCACCTGCGGACTCTGCATTGGCGGGGAAACAGCATCCAACCGATAATCCCGTAAAAAAATGCCTTGAAAGCGGCCTATCGTTATGGTAGGCAACCGTCTGATTCGTCTCATCCCCCCCATCTATATGACATTGAAAGGGCTTAAGTCGTATGGCGCCGAATAAGGAATTGAAGCTGACCTATGGTGCGGTCGTCGTGCTGCTGATCATAGGGGTGTTGGGTTACGCCGTTGCTCCGGCAAACCAGTCGGAGGAGCCGATCCGCATGGTGTTCGATGTGGTCGCCGGCAAGGTCCTATTTGACCATAAAACCCACGCATCAGACGCAGGATACGCGCTGTCCTGTATGGATTGCCACCACCACCCATCGGATGACGAGTCCGCGCTGGTCGCTTGCGGAGATTGTCATAACCTGCCGGTGGATGGAACATTTCCCCAGTCCTGCGCTGATTGTCACGAACCCGATGAAATCGAGGACACGGAAATGCTCAAGCGGGGTGATGCATTCCATATTCAGTGCATTAACTGCCACCAGGATTACGGTGCCGGCCCTGTCGAATGTAACGAATGCCATTACCTGTAAAACTGAATCGAGGCGGCTGCAATCGTCGTTGCCTCATCACATTCTCAGAGAAGGCTGAACTATGTTGAAACAATCGTTCATCCGTCTTGCCTCAACCGATGTAGAGTACAGACCCTTTGCCGAGGTTCCGGCCCTGCTGGAAACGCCCAATGTCCCGGGGAACGTGACCGTTCTTCATCCCGGTGAATACAATCGGAGCGATGCCATTGATCTGAAACCCGGGGATGCGGTCAAGACCGGTCAAAAATTGGCGCTGTTTCCGGAGTCCGTAGCTTACGTTGTCTCTCCGGTGACCGGAACGGTGGCAGGAATCGAACCCTTCGCAGGGGATTTTGGTCGGAGATACGCAGCCGTCACCATTGAGGTTTCAGACGAGGAAGAACCCGACAACCAGTTCACCGAGGCGGCTGCCAGCCCGAGTCTGGAGGCTGCCAAAAATTTCCTCGGGTGTGTACCCGGAATGCCGGATTTGAGTGTGTTTGGAGATCCGGACCATCCCATCGACGTGCTGATTGTCTCTGGAGCGGACTCGGATCTGATGGTGGACACCAACAAGTATGTGATCACGGCGGAAACCGCCGAAGTGGAGCATGGTCTCCATCTGCTGAGGGAAATCACCGGGGTTGACCGGATTGTGGTGGCCCTGCCGTCCGATATTGTCCAGGGAATCGGATCGCTCGAGGCCGAAGTCTTCGGAGTGTCACCCGCCTACCCATCGGCAAATCCGCGCATGATCGCCAATGCCGTCTTGGGAGAGCCCATCCCTGCCGGAAGGACACTGGCCGAAGCCGGCGTGGCCATGATGAGTGCAGAAGCGGTGGCCAACATTGGAAAAGCGTTCGAATCCGGCAGCATTCCCACGAAGAAAGCCATCACCCTGATCCGCAAAGACGGCAGCAAAACCATGGTTTCCGTGAAACTCGGAACTCCAATGGGCAGAATTCTGCGGGACTATGGTGAAAGCCTCGGCGAAGGAGATCGATTGATCCTCGGCGGGCCCATGACCGGATCGGCGGTTTTTTCGGACACGTATCCGATCCAGGCAGATACGGATGCCATCATGGTCCAGGACAGCCAGGCCGTCTCTTTCGTGTCCGATTATCCATGCATCAACTGTGGGGAATGTATCCGAATCTGCCCGACTAAGGTTCAGGTCAGCATGCTGGTCCGCTTTCTGGAAGCCGGCCAGTATGAGGACGCAGCCGATCTTTATGATCTGTATTCATGTGTGGACTGCGGGTTGTGCAGCTTTGTGTGTGTTTCGAAAATACCGATCTTTCAATACATCCGCCTGGCGAAATATGAACTGAGTCGGCTTCAGGCCGCAGAGGCGGAGGAGGCGGAGAATGTTTGAGCAGAAGAAATTCATCGTTTCCCATGCCCCCTTCTGGCATAACGGCAGCAGTGTCGCTGAACGCAACTACAACATCATCGTTGCAGCCCTGCCGGCGGCCCTTTTCGGTTTGACCCAGTACGGCGCCCAGGCCCCGGCGGTCCTGTGTCTGTCGGTCTCCAGCGCCATGATCTGGGAACTTATAGCGAATAGGGCCACGAAACGCCCGGAGACCCTTGGCGACGGCAATGCCGCGTTGATCGGACTGTTGTTCGGCATGCTGCTTCCCGCGGCATCGCCCTGGTGGCTGGTGATCACCGGTACCTTTGTCGCGGTCATCGTCGGGAAACAGATATTCGGGGGTATCGGGGGCAATCCATTCAATCCGGCGCTTATCGGATACGGCATCCTGCTCATCTCCTGGCCCAACCGGTTTGATTTCAACGCTGCCCTGGTCAATTTCGAATTTGGTTTTGATACCGCCTTTCCCCTGTGGGTCGCCAAATATTTTGGAACGGCCGAACTGGACACCTTCACTGCATGGAATCTCCTTTCCGGCCAGCAAATCGGGGGCATCGGCAGCACATTCGGGCTGGGCTTGATTGCCGGTGGTATTTATCTCATCGTAAGGGGTTTTATCCGATGGGAAATTTCTCTGTCCTACCTGGCCGGCATTTTTGTGACGGCGTTTCTGTTCAACATCGCCAATCCGGACCAGTATGCCGGGCCCTTTTTCCATATGTTCACCGGATTCACGCTCCTGGCCGCATTTTTCCTGGCCACGGATGACGCTTCCTCTCCGGTGAACTTCATCCCGATGCTCATTTATGGTGCCGGTTGCGGTATGCTGACCATTCTCATTCGCAATATCGGCGTGTACGTCGAAGGCACGGCGTTCGCGATCATCGTAATGAACTGTGCCAATCCCCTGCTTGACAGGATCAGACCCAAAGCAGTCGGAAAGGTGGTCTAACATGGGTGAAATGATCAAGATGGTGGTGGTGCTCACAATTTTGAGCTCATTCTCCGGCGGGCTTCTCGCGGCGATCAAGGACAACACCGCGGAACAGATCGAAAACCAGCAGCTGGCCTTTGTAAAGGGTCCCGCCATCAAAGCCATTCTCGAGGGTAGCGAAAACGATCCCATCGCCGACCGCTTCAAGCTTATGGATGGCGATGTTGAACGGAGCTTTTTCGTGGGCGTGTTCAACGGCAAACCGAGCGCCGTGTGCCTGGAAGGTGCCGGGAAAGGTTTCGGTGGGGACCTTGCGGTCATGGTGGGAGTCAATCCGGAAGAGGGCAACCTGAAGGGTATCGGCATGACCACCCACGCGGAAACCCCCGGTATCGGATCACGGGCGGCAACCGATGAGGCATTCAAGGCCCAGTTCAAGGGAATGGCCCTGGCCGATGGGTTCAAGGTCAAGGGAGACGGCGGGCAGGTGGATGCGCTGTCCGGTGCCACCGTCACCACCCGGGGTGTGGCCATTGCCGTCACCGATGCCACCCAGGTTTTCCAACGCTTGAAGCCGCAGATCGAAGAACAAATGAAAACATTTGCAAAATAGGGAGTAACCGATGGCCAAGACGATTGCGCAGGAATTCACAAAAGGGCTGTGGGATGAAATTGCCCCGTTCCGTTTGGTGTTGGGTCTGTGCCCGGTTCTGGCAGTCACCAAAACCGTTGAAAACGGCATCGGCATGGGCTTGGCGACAACCTTTGTCCTGCTCTGTTCGAACCTGCTGGTCTCTGCACTTCGGAAAGTCATTCCGCCAAAAGTACGCATCGCCTGTTTCATTATTATTATCGCCACGTTTGTAACCGTCGTAGAGCTGGTCATGCAGGCCTATGCCTATCCGCTCTTTCTGAAGCTCGGCATTTTCATTCCGTTGATCGTCGTAAACTGCATTGTACTGGGCCGCAGCGAGGCGTTTGCCTCCAAGAACGGACTGGTCAAATCGATTGCCGACGGTCTGGGTATCGGCATCGGATTTACCCTGTCCCTGGCCGCGCTGGGAGCCGTACGCGAACTGTTCGGCACCGGTATGCTGACCTTCTGGGAAAAACCGATTCAGATTTTTCCATCCTCTTTCGAGCCGTTTACCTTCATGATAGAAGCCCCCGGAGCGTTTGTCGTCCTTGGCCTGATGCTGGCTGTCATGAACATGGTCGGGAAAAAATAGGAGAGATAAGCAATGGGTGACATCATCGTTCTGGTTGTCAGTTGCATCCTGATCAATAACATCTTGCTGGCCCAATATCTGGGCAACTGCCCGTTCCTCGGAACCTCCAAAAAGATGGAGACCGCCGTGGGCATGTCCTTTGCTGTCGTATTTGTTCTGGTCATGGCCGGCATCATCACATGGGTCGTCAATACCTTTGTCCTGGTAAAATTCGGGCTCGAATTTCTCCGGACCATCGCGTTTATCCTCGTGATTGCGTCCCTGGTTCAGTTTGTGGAAATGTTTTTGAAGAAGAGCATTCCGGCGCTCTACGCCGGTCTGGGTATTTTTCTTCCCCTGATCACCACCAACTGTGCCGTCATGGGTGTCTGCCTCCTCAACGTGAACGAGGAGTATACATTTTCCCAGTCCCTGATTTCGTCATTTGCCTATGCCATTGGTTTTGGACTGGCCCTGATCCTGTTCGCCGGCATCCGGGAAAAGGTTCTCCTGGCCCGCGTACCGAAACCGCTTCAGGACACGGCCATCGGGCTGGTCGCCGCGGGCGTTTTGTCCATGGCATTTTTCGCTTTCAAGGGGATGGTGTAATCCGCTGGTTGGCCGGCCGGAACATCGCGTCCGAGCCTTGACGGAGGTTACTGCAGCTAATATTGAGGGCATATAATTATGGGATGCCCCGATTTGCCCGGCCCGGCACATCATCATGACTGCACCTTACCCAATGGGCCGCTTGGCAAGGAGTCGGGATTACAAATTTGGTTATCCGTGACGCGTAAATTGACAGATACACTCAGGCACCCCGGCATCAGTTGCTAAAGGGCGCCTGTTTTTAGTTTGAGCGGAGACACGTTTAAACCCTATTAGGAGTCCGATGTGATTGAATCCTTACTTTTCATGCTGATTCTCGGAGGCGCGTGCGGGTCGATACTGAGCCTGGCCTCGAAGATTTTTTATGTCTACGAAGATCCGAGAATCGCCCAGGTGGAATACTTTCTGGCCGGTGCCAACTGCGGCGGGTGCGGATTTACCGGTTGTTCCGCTGCGGCCGTGGCCGTTGTCGACGGCAAGGCCAAGCCAACGGTCTGTGTCATCTCCGACATGGAAACGGCGGCCAATGTAGCCGAAGTCATGGGCATGGAGGTCGGAGCGGCCGAGCCCCTGCTTTCCAAAAACGAATGCAGCGGCGGCACCCGTGCGGATGATCGCTACACCTATCAGGGCGCACCCAGCTGCCGGGCTGCTGAAGCCCTTCTGGGTGGCAGAAAGGTCTGTACGATCGGATGTCTCGGATACGGTGATTGCGTCAAGTCGTGTATTTTCGATGCCATCCACATGGGGCCGGACGGGTTTCCGGTGGCGGACGAGGCCAAATGTGTCGGCTGCGGCGCCTGTGAGACCGCCTGCCCCAAAGGAATCGTCCACGTCAGGACCATGTCCGAGCGATTGCTCCATTTCAACCAGGAGGACGATGCCCTGGCCCCGTGCCAGCAGACCTGCCCGGCGGAAATTGATATCCCGAAATACATTGCCCAGGTTCGTGACGGAGATTACGCCGGTGCGGTCAACACCATCCGTGAACGGAATCCCCTGCTCCTTTCCTGCGGACGGGTCTGTCCCCACCCCTGTGAAGATTATTGCCGCCGGGGGATCGAAGATGAAGCGGTGTCCATCAACCAGCTCAAACGGTTCGCGGCGGATTATGAAATGCATTCCGGAGAACGGTTGCCGATCCCCTGCGCCGTGCCGACGGGTAAAAAAGTAGCGGTGGTGGGCGGTGGTCCGGCCGGACTGAGCTGCGCTTACTTTTTGCGCCGCCTCGGGCACGATGTGACCATCCTCGATGCCATGCCCAAACTGGGCGGAATGATCCGCTACGGAATTCCGGAGTATCGGCTTCCCAAGGAAGTTCTTCAGTGGGAAATTGACGGGATTTTGAATCTGGGCATTGATTACCGGTCCAATGCCACGCTTGGCGCTGATTTTACGACCGTCTCCCTGCGGGAAGAAGGATTTGATGCTGTTTTCCTCGGCGTCGGTGCCTGGAACGACTACACGCTCCGGGCCGAAGGGGAAGATCTGAACGGTTGCTACACGGGCATCGATTTTCTGACCCGGTTCGCCCGCCACCAGCAGGGAGACAGTGACGAGGATGCGATCCCCATCGGCAAAAAGTGCGTGGTGATCGGCGGCGGCAACACGGCCATCGACTGCGTGCGTACGCTGGTACGGTTGGGGGCTGAAGAAGTATCCCTGGTCTATCGTCGAACCCGGAAGGAAATGCCAGCCAATGATGTGGAGATCGAGGCGGCCGATCATGAAGGCGTTAAATTTCACTTTCTGGCCGCACCGGTCCGGGTGATTGGCGACGAAAACGATCAGGTCACCCACTTCGAGTTCCAGAAATGTGAATTGGGTGAACCGGATGCCAGCGGGCGGCGGCGACCGGTTCCCATCGAAGGTTCGGAAACCCTGATGGAAATCGACATGCTGGTGACGGCCATCGGTCAGGGACCGGATGTCAGCTTCATTGAAAAGGAAGATGCCATCCAGAACCTGCAGACCACCCGGTGGAACACCATCGACGCCGATCCCGAGATTCTTCAAAGCAGTGTCCCCTATATTTTCACGGCGGGCGATTCCTACACAGGCGCCTCCCTGGTGGTGGAAGCCATCGGCGGTGGCCGACGGGCGGCCCGGGCGATCCACATGTATCTGTCCGAAGAGGAGCTTGTACCGGTACCCAAATCCCTTCAGAAAAAGCACATACCGGAATCGCTGTTCGAATCGGTCAATGGAGTGGTCCAGAAAAAGCGGGCCGAAATGCCGGAGATGGATGTGGCCGAGCGGATCCAGTCCTTCGAGGAGGCCGACCTGGTTCTTGAGGAAAGCGATGCCCTGGCCGAGGCGAACCGCTGCCTGGGCTGTTGCCGAATCTGTTACAACAAAGATAAGGAAGCGGCCTGAGCAAGGAACTATAGGCGTTACAGTTTTATACGATACCAAAGCCCACGAAGAATAGGCTCTTCTTCGTGGGCTTTTTTTGGGTCTGTTGAGCGGCCCGTCTGCCCGTTGGCCCGTTAGCCCGTTGGCCGGTTGGCCGGTTGGCCCGTTAGCCCGTTTGCCCGTTGGCCCGCGGGATGAAAGCACCTAAAGGCAGGAGTGATGGAGTGACGGAGTACTGGATATCCTCAAAATCGCGTTCCGGTACGCCACCACTCCATTTCTCCAGGAGCCCTGCATCTTGTATCTTGGATCCATCAGCATCCAATATCCAGAATCCAGTTTCCAGTATCCAGTATCCCGTTAGCCCGTCGGCCCGTTGGCCGGTTTCCTGACACCTGACACCTGACACCTGACACCTGATTCTCAAACCTCGGAAGACAACCTCCGGCTTATATCCAGCATCCAGTATCCAGTATCCAGCATCCAGTATCCCGTTAGCCCGTTGGCCGGTTGGCCAGTTGGCCCGTTAGCCCGTCGGCCCGTTGGCCGGTTTCCTGACACCTGATTCTTAAACCGCGGAAGACAACCTTCGGCTTATATTTAGCATCCAGTATCCAGCATCCAGTATCCCGTTAGCCCGTTGGCCCGCTTGTCCTGAGCGAGCGAAGCGAGTCGAAGGGTTTGCCCGCTTGCCGGTTTGCCGGTTACCCTGAGATACAAGATCCAAGACTCAGGATTCAGGCAAAAGAAATAAACATCCGGATGCCGGTTTCATGCGTCTTGCACCCTGCATCCTGTATCTTCGATTGTAGTATCCAGCATCCAGCATCCAGCATCCAGTATCCAGTATCCAGTATCCCGTTAGCCCGTGCACCGGTTCACCCGGTTGCCCGGCGCAGCTCCGAAGGAGCGTAGACGGGTGGGGCCGACCGATACCAAGGCATGGGGCTCGGAGTCGGGGAGTATCGGAGTGGTGGATATCCTCCAGGTCCTTGATACCCCATCACGCCAACTCTCCGAATGCCCTGCATCCTGAATCCTGCACCCTGAAACCTGTATCTTGTATCCAGTCCGCCTTCTGTCTTCCCATTTTGATACCGCATCGTCGTCAGTCGCAATGTTGCATCCCATGAGGTTTATGCCGCACATGACACACCCCGATCGCTGTTTTCAGTTCAAAGGGAAAATATTTCCGCTTAAACCAGAAGGCGACGTTGACTAGCGCGATGAGCACCGGCACTTCCACCAGAGGCCCGATCACCGCCGCAAACGCCTGCCCCGAATCGATTCCGAATACCGCGACCGCCACCGCGATGGCCAGCTCAAAGTTGTTGGACGCGGCCGTAAAACTCAGCGTTGTGGACTGCTCGTAGGTGGCCTCGGCTTTCATCGACATGTAAAAGGTGACGAAAAACATCAGCACAAAATAGATGCACAGCGGTATGGCAATCCGCACCACATCAAAGGGCAACTGGACAATGAATTCCCCTTTGAGGGAAAACATGACCAGGATCGTAAACAGCAGGGCAATCAGCGTGATGGGGCTGATCGCGGGGATGAATTTCCTTTCGTACCAGTCTTTTCCCTTCAGTTTCAGACCCAGAAACCTGGAAACCATCCCGCCGATGAATGGGATGCCCAGGTATATGAAGACGCTTTCGGCGATCTGGCCGATGGAGATGTCGACCACTGCACCCTCCATTCCCAGCCACCGGGGTACGAGGGTGATGAAGATGTAGGCATACAGAGAAAAGAACAGTACCTGAAAAATAGAGTTAAAGGCGACCAGGCCGGCGCAATACTCCCGGTCCCCGGCTGCCAGATCGTTCCATACGATCACCATGGCGATACAGCGGGCCAGGCCGATGAGGATCAGGCCGACCATATACTCCTGGTGCCCGGACAGGAAGGCAATGGCCAGCAGAACCATCAATATGGGGCCGATGACCCAGTTCTGGACCAGGGACAGGAACAGGATTTTCACGTTTCGGAATACCTGCGGAAGCTCTTCGTATCTCACTTTGGCCAAGGGCGGGTACATCATCAGGATCAAACCGATGGCGATAGGAATATTGGTCGTCCCCCATTGAAACAGATTAATAACCCCTCGAATTTGAGGGTACAGATACCCCCCCATCACCCCGGCAAACATGGCCAGAAAAATCCAAAGCGTCAGAAAGCGATCCAGGAAGCTCAGCTTCCGGGTCGTGGCATCGGGCATGCAACCTCCTTTGGTCTACTGGATATCAACATCCGCTAAACATTTGGATCGGTTCGATCGATCTTGATCCCTGAGTTGGTCTCGGTTAGCCTTCCGATCGATATCTGACGATACCGGGCTTACTGGCTGCACATGGATTCCGACGATTGCGACAGAATGGCATCCAATCGGGAGGTGTCCGCAGCGATCCGCGGGTCGTCTTGGATGGATTTGGTCACCCAGTCCAGGGCTCCGGAGACCAGATCGAATGCATTCTCGGTATTCAATCGATAGTAAATCCATCGGCCGTCCTTGCGGCTCAGGATCAGCCGGGCCTGCCGGAGGATGGTGAGATGCTTGGACACCGTGGAGGGAGCCAGCTCCAGCATGTCGATCAACTGGCACACACAAAGCTCCTTCCGTCCGTTCAACGCCAAGAGGATGCGCACGCGATTTTCATCCGCCAGGGCCTTGGTGACGTTCATAAATTCGAACATACATACCTCATATTTCGCCAATTAACGAAATGTTTGTCAGTATAAATACCACATAAGTGACTGTCAAGGAGAATCCACTTCAGATGTGCCGGTGGGGCTGTTGTTGGAGGATACAAGATGCAAGATTCAGGATACAGGATGCTTGATGCCGGATGCTGGCTGATGGCTGATGGATAATTGTTTGCCGATCGGATCACTTACTCTGAGCTTGTCGAAGGGGCCGCCCGTTTTCTGGTGATCGAGCGGAATGTCAAGGTGTTTTTCCGATCCCTTCAGCTTCCAGCTTTGAGCTTTGAACTGTAAGCTTTAATCTTTTAAGCTGATCAATCCCAGCCTCGCATTCCAAAATACGCAATCTAAAATCCAAAATGTAAAGATCCAAGCCCCATCACTCCACCACTCCATTACTCCAGACACCGCGTGCATCCTGTATCTTGGATCCTGAAACCTGGCACCTGAAACCCGACACCCGACACCTGAACCATAGACTTCAAATCCGATGTCAGGTTCTTTCCTGTGTGCTTAGTTCACGCAGCCCCTCCAGCAGTACCGCCATATCCTCCGGCATGTTGGCTTCGATCATCATTTTCTTGCCGGTGCCGGGATGTTCGAACTCAAGGGAGAGGGCATGAAGCATCTGGCGCCGGATGGGCTCGATCAGGGTGCGGACTGCCGGCTCCAGACGACGGGCCTGTTTTCCGGTGTAGACCGGGTCCCCCACCACGGGATGGTGCATGGCGGCACAGTGTACCCGTATCTGGTGGGTCCGCCCGGTCCGAAGATCGACTTCCAGGAGCGTCACATTTTGGAAACGCTCCGTGACCCGCCAGTCTGTCCGTGCGTCACGCGGACGATGTGACGCGATCGACATCTTTTTCCGGTCCTTTGGATGGCGGCCGATGGGAAGAGAAACGGATCCGGAATCATCGGAGACGTCCCCAACGACGAGAGCGAGGTAGGTTTTTCTGACGGTTCGGTTCTCGAACTGACCGGCCAGCGCAGCAAGGGTGCGGTCGTTTTTGGCGGCCACCAGCACTCCGGAGGTATCCCGGTCCAGCCGGTGAACAATCCCGGGACGCAGTTCCCCGCCGATGCCGTCGATGTCCGGGCAATGGTACAGGAGGGCGTTGACCAGGGTACCGTCTTCATGGCCCGGCGCCGGATGGACCACCAGGCCCGGCGGTTTGTTGACCAACACAAGGTCTTGATCCTGATACAGAATTTCCAAAGATATCGGCTCGGGTCGAAGTTCAACAGGCTCCGGCGGAAGATCGTCAACAGTGACCCTGTCATCCGCGCGCATCCGATAGCTGGGCCGTTTCGGCATACCATCGACCCGGATCCGTCCGTTCCGGATGAGTGAGCCGGCATGGGACCGGGACATGTCCGGTATTCTGGCGGCGACAAATACATCCAGACGCCAACCTTCCTCTTCTGCGCGCGCGCAACATGTAAATAGATCGTTGGTTTTCATCTGGGAATCAAAGGCGAATCAGGCGGAGCCGCCTGTCGGTACCATGGTGCCGTTCGCCCCGGTGGGAGGAAAGGAAACGTCCGCGAGGCGGTCAGTCTTTCGTGAGATCCGGGAACAGCGATTCGATCTCGGGCATAATCGTTTTTTCGTCGGTGCCCCGGGCCGTCGACAGTTCTTTGAGCAGCAATGTGGTGGCGGTATCGAAGAGTTTCCGCTCCCCGAACGATAGATCCTTGACCATCCGTAGCAGATACAGATCCCGGAACACTTCGGCCACGTCGTAAAGGGAACCGGTCTTGATTTTGTCCATATATTCCCGATACCGGCGGTTCCAGGTCTGGCTGTCGGCCAGCGAGTCCTTTTCCCTCCGAATGACCTCGTATATCTTGGGAATCTCGGCTTCGCTGATTACGTCCCTCAAACCCACCGACGTAACGTTATTGGTAGGGATCATAATGACCATACCGTTTTCCAGGACCTTCATGATGTAAAAATCGTGCGTTTCGCCGTTTATCACACGGCTTTCGATCGACTCGATGCGACCCACGCCATGGGCCGGATAAACGGCCAGGTCACCCACCTCAAAGTGCTTGGTTTCCTGCGATTCGTCTTCCGGCTGCGGGTTTGGTTTTTTTTCCGTCATAGTTCCACCGATATGATCCGTATCGTGTTATTTTTTGAAGCAATAAAACATCTTTAAATACCATATCGGATAACGGGAATCAAATAAAAAAGGAGGGATCGGCAATCGCCGATCCCCCCCCATGGATGCTGCGTGTGGGGTCTGTTACAACAGGAACGGTACCATGAGCAGAGCCACCACGTTGAGGATCTTGATCATCGGGTTGACAGCCGGGCCGGCGGTATCCTTGTACGGATCGCCGACGGTGTCGCCGGTGACGGCAGCCTTATGGGCATCGGAGCCCTTGCCGCCAAAATGGCCGTCCTCGATGTATTTCTTGGCGTTGTCCCAGGCCGCGCCGCCGGTGGTCATGGAGATGGCCACAAACACGCCGGTGACGATGGAGCCGATGAGAAGCCCGCCAAGGGCCACCGGGCCGAGGAGGAAGCCGATGATGAGCGGTGCAAAGACCGGAAGCATTGCCGGGGTCAGCATCTCTCTCAACGCAAACTTGGTGACGATGTCCACGCAGGCACTGTAATCGGGTTTGGCGGTGCCTTCCATGATGCCCGGGATCTCCCGGAACTGGCGTCGCACTTCCATAACGACCGCCCCACCGGCGCGCCCCACGGCGTTCATGGCCATGGAAGCGAACAGATAAGGCAGCAGTCCGCCGAGGAACAAGCCGATGATGACGTATACGTCGGAAAGATCAAACGTCATGGCGGCCGCGCCCTTTTCTCCGTGCAACGCAAACTCCTGCACGTAGGCGGCAAACAGAACCAGGGCCGCCAGGCCGGCAGAGCCGATGGCGTATCCCTTGGTCACGGCCTTGGTGGTGTTGCCCACGGCGTCCAGCGGGTCGGTGACGGCCCGGACGCTCTCGTCCATCTCAGCCATCTCCGCGATGCCGCCGGCGTTGTCGGTGATCGGGCCGTAGGCGTCAATGGCAATGACCATTCCGGTCATGGACAGCATTGCCATGGCGGCCATGGCAATGCCGTAAAGGCCGGCCAGGTGGTAGGCGACATAAATACTCAGGCAGATCGCCAGTACCGGCAGGGCAGTAGCCTGCATGCTGACGCCCAGGCCGGCGATGATGTTTGTGCCGTGCCCCGTGGTGGAGGCTTCGGCAATACGTTTTACCGGGCCGTAAATGCCGGTGTAATATTCGGTGATGATAACGATGACCACGGTCAAAACCAGTCCGACCAGGGCGCAATAGAAGATCTGCATGGGGGTGAAATCCGTAAAGCCCACCATCAGTTTGTTCGTGGCGTAATAGAATGCCACGGCCGCCAGGATGGCGGAGCCGAACATGCCCTTGTACAGGGCGCCCATGATATATTCGCCGCTGCCCAGCCGAACAAAAAAGACCGCAATCATGGAAGCGATAATGGACAATGCGCCGAGGACCAGGGGAAACTCGGTGGCCATGGGCATGTCGGGGTACAGCAGGTGCCCGATGAGCATGGCGGCCACGGCGGTGACCGCGTAGGTCTCGAACAGGTCGGCAGCCATACCGGCGCAGTCGCCCACGTTGTCACCCACGTTGTCGGCGATGGTCGCCGGGTTTCTGGGGTCGTCTTCCGGGATTCCGGCCTCGACCTTGCCGACCAGGTCGGCACCAACGTCGGCGCCCTTGGTGAAAATCCCGCCGCCGAGTCGGGCAAAAATCGAAATCAAACTGCCGCCGAAGCCCAGGGCAACCAGGGCGATGACGTCATGGGTCGCGGCGTAGTATCCGGCGGTAACGGTCAGGGCCAGGCCGGCGACGATCATACCGGTCACGGAACCGCCCCTGAAGGCCAGTGCCAGGCCGGCGCCAAGACCCTTTTTTGAAGCCTCCGCCACCCGGACGTTGGCCAGTACCGAAACCCGCATGCCGATATAGCCCGCCATAAAAGAGGCCACGGCGCCCAGCGCGAAGCCCACGGCGGTTTTGGCGCCCATGGCGGCGAAGATGACCCCGAAAATGATGATTCCGGCGATTCCCATGCTCTTCATCTGCCGGTTCAGATAAGCGATAGCGCCTTCCTGTATCGCTGCTGCGATTTCCTGCATCCGCTCATTTCCCGCCGGGGCCGATTTGACCATTCCGGCCAGAATAAGCGAAAATACAATACCTGCCGCACCGACAACGGTGCATGTCAATGGGATGTTGTTCAATACGACTTCCATTCTCTCCTCCATTAAGCTGTGTGACTGGTGAATTGGAACCTATCTGCTGTTGAACCGATTCATCGCCACTGCCGTGCCGTCTCGGAGTATCGTGACCACCGTCGTCGGAATCCCTTCAATTGCTAATCCCAGGATCTCCCGTTCTTCTGCGGAAAACCGTCCCAGCACATGATCCGTGACGCTGACCCCGGGTTGCGGGCGGCCGATACCGATACGCAGCCGGGTAAAATCGTTCCGGCCAAAGGCATCGATCAGTGACGAAATGCCTCTATGTCCCCCGTCCCCTCCTTTCTCTTTTATTTTAATTCTGCCTAATTCAAGGTCGATATCGTCGTGAACGACCAGTAGATCCTCGCATGGAATGCCGAAGCGGTCTGCCAATCGATGTACCGGGGGTCCGCTCCGGTTCATAAACGCCAGTGGTTTGGCAAGCATCACATCGATAGTCGCGATACGACTCCGGGCGAACCAGATATCGTTGTCCACCCGTTCCGACGCCCCGATGACACCATAAGCATCGGCAATTGCATCAATCGCAACAAACCCGGCATTGTGCCGGGTATGCTGATAGCCCGCACCCGGGTTTCCCAGGCCGACTACCAACCGGAGGATGTGTTCCGGCATATCTCAAGTGAAAAAAGGTTAAGCTCCGGCAAAGGGTTTGTAGGTGCCCGATCAGGACTCCCGTTCTTCGGAAGGTTCTGCGGCTTCCGCCTCTTCGCCCTCTTCAAACTCCTCTTCAAGCTCTTCGACAACCTCTTCTTCCTTCTTCGGGCTGAGCACGGTGACGACGGTGAAGTTCACATCTGCCGCTATTTCGACACCCTCGGGAAGAGGCACCTCTTCGACGTGCACCGAATCACCAATATCCAGATTGGTGACATCGATTTCGATCGATTCCGGTATTTCCATGGGCAGGCAGAAAACTTCCAGTTCCCGCCGGATGATCTGGAGCATGCCGCCCAATTCAACGCCGACGGACTTGCCGCTGGTAACGACCGGTACGTTCACACGTATTTTTCGTTTCATGTCGATTTCATAAAAATCGGCATGGATCATTTCACGGCTGAGGGGATGCACCTGCAGCTCTTTCAGCATGACGGTCCGCTGGGTTTGGCTCCCGTTCTCGAAGTTGAGCTTCATAAGACTCTGGCCGCCCCTGCCCTTTTTCAGGACAGTCTCCAAATCCCGTGCGTTGACGGTAAGCATCACCGGATCGCTTGTGGGACCATACAACACCGCAGGAACTTTTCCCTCCCGGCGCAGCGTACGCGCCGGTCCCTTTCCAACGGCGGTTCGAGATTCCGCATTCAGGTTTACAATATCCAATATCAGGTACCTCCTTGTAGGCTTTTTTGACGCTTCACTCGGCCGCCGGGTAAGCCCCGTGCCGCTGTTATACGAATAACGACGTTACCGAATCGCCCCGGTGACTGCGGATGATGGCTTCCCCGACCAGCTCCGAGATGCTTAGAACCTCGATTTTATCACATGCTTCCGCTCTCTCACTGAGAGGCACCGTGTCTGTCACGATCAGTCGCTGGATCGGAGAATCGGTAATCCGATGAATGGCCGGACCCGACAGCACCGGATGGGCACAGCACGCATGGACTTGCAGGGCACCTTTCCTGTCCAGCGCCGCTGCCGCCTCGGTCAGTGTTCCGGCGGTATCGACCATGTCGTCCAGGATCATCGCGACCTTACCCTCGACATCTCCGATGACCGCCATGGCATGGGCGACATTCGGCGCACTGCGCCGCTTGTCGATAATTGCCAGATCCGCATTCAAACGTTTGGCAAATGCCCTGGCACGTTCCACGCCACCCGCGTCCGGCGAGATAATGACAAGGTCACCCTCGACCCCTTTGTGGATGTGCTCGATAAGGACCGGTGCGGCGAACAGGTTATCGACCGGTATGTCAAAAAATCCCTGGATCTGCCCGGCATGCAAATCCATCGTAATAATTCGATGGGCCCCGGCTACGGTTAACAGGTCCGCCACGCATTTCGCACTGATGGGCACACGGGGAGCCACTTTTTTGTCCTGGCGCGCATATCCGTAGTAGGGCATGACGGCGGTAATCCGTTTGGCCGATGCCCGCTTGAAAGCGTCGATCATGAGCAGCAGTTCTACCAGGTTGTCATTCACCGGTGCGCAGGTGGACTGAACAATAAACACGTCCTTTGAACGGACGTTTTCATCGATTTCGATCTGAATCTCCCCGTCGCTGAAGGTGCTTACCTTGGCACCCCCCAGTGTCAGATCCAAATAGTTGCAAATCTTTTTGGCCAGCACCGGATTGGAGTTACCGGAGAAGATTTGAAGATGATCCATGAACCGATTTTACCCGTGTCTTTTTCCGGCACCGGCGTGCCGACGATAGGTCAATAATAAATGGCTGGGGCGGGAGGATTCGAACCTCCGAATGCAGGAACCAAAATCCTGTGTCTTACCACTTGACGACGCCCCAAATATCGAAACGCGCCCCCCCGACGAACAGCTGGTCCTCAGTGTATCATTTCGACCAGAAATAATTTCCAGTCGGTATGTTGTGAGATGGAATGGAATGCCCGTTGAGCATCGACCTCATGGTTGAAGAGGCCAAAGACAGCAGATCCGCTTCCGGTCATGAGCGCCCCCAGCGCCCCGTGACGCAAAAGGCTCTCTTTGACAACCGTGATTTCCGGATGCCGTATGGTAGTGACGGTCTCGAGATCGTTGTGCAAGTCCCGGACGGCATTCCGCTCCCTAAAGCAAAGATTCCTATGTTCTTTTGCCTTCTTTGTCAATCCCAAATTCAGGTTTTTGTAGACACTGACGGTCGATACATGGATGCCGGGATAGACCAGCAGAATCGGGTAAGGCACCAGTTGGTCGACAGGTTGGAGTTTGTCTCCGATACCCGTTGCCAGGGCGGGTCGCTGCAGAATAAAGAACGGGACATCGGCGCCGATGGGCCGTCCCATCCGGTTGAGGTCATCCTTGGAAAACAGGTTCCCGAACCAACGGTTCAGGCCCAGTAATATGGTGGCGGCATTGCTGCTGCCGCCGCCAAGACCGGCTCCAACGGGTATCTGTTTATGGATAGTGATGCGGATGGATTCGGAGGGATGGCCTGTCAGGCGCTGGCGGCCCTCAAAGAAGGCCGTCGCCGCCTGCCAGGCAAGGTTGGTGTCATCTTCGGGAACATTCGGTGCAGCACATCGGACGCCTGCCTTACCCGTGCCGATCTCCAGATCGATCGTGTCGAAAAGTGTCACCGGGCACATCAGTGTGCACAGATTATGGTACCCGTCCGGCCTTTTGCCGGTTACATACAGATACAGATTGATCTTCGCCGGAGAATGGAGCTGCATTTATTTCGTAATCTTGATCACCAGAAAGCCCATGTTCATCCGGCGAACAAAGAGCTGGATGGCATCGCCTTTTTTCACCTTTTCGATAGCGGCATCAAAGTCATCCACATTCTCGATGACCTGATGATTGACCTCTTTTATCAGATCTCCGCTTTGAAGGCCGGCCTGGGCCGCCGCGCTCCCCTGCTCCACGCCGACCACGATGACGCCTTGCTCATCGTTGAGATTGAAACGGTTCCGCAATTCCGAAGTCAGTTCAGAAACGCGAATGCCCAGTTCATATTCCTGTTCCTGGGGCCGCTGGCCGCGTGATGCAATGCGCTTATCATCCCGTTTGGCGATTTTTACCCGAAATGTTTTTGTCTTTTTGCCACGCAGCACCTTTATTTTGGCGGTGCTGCCGACGGAAAGTCCTGCAATCAGCCGTGTCAGATCTCTGCTGTCCTTAATTTTAGAGCCGTTGACTTCGAGGATGATGTCCTTGGGCTGAATACCGGATTCGTCGGCCGGATCACCCGGAAACACTTGGCTGACCATCACGCCCGTTCCGTCTTTGATGCCGTAATAGTCACCCATTTCCTTGCTCAGGGGTTGAATGCCGACACCGAGCCACCCCCGGGTCACCTCACCGCTTTCCTTGAGTTGATTGATCACGTTTCGCGCCAGGTTGATGGGAATGGCAAAACCGATGCCCTGACCCGTGGCGATAATAGCGGTATTGATTCCGACCACTTCGCCGACCAGATCCAGTAGGGGTCCGCCACTGTTACCGGGGTTGATGGAGGCATCGGTCTGGATGAAATCGTCGTATGGCCCCGAGCCGATCACCCGACCCTTGGCGCTGACAATACCGGCCGTCACCGTGTGCTCCAGGCCGAACGGGCTGCCGATGGCCAAAACCCATTCACCAACTTTAATCGTCTCGGAGTCTCCCAGCTTGGCGACGGGAAAGTTGTTTCCGGAGGTAATTTTCAACAGCGCCAGATCCGTATTGGGATCTCTTCCGACGACCTTTGCCGGATATTCCTCCTCGTTTCTCAGGATTACCGTGATTTCGTCAGCCCCTTCCACAACATGGTTGTTGGTGACGAGATAGCCTTCCCGGTCAATGAAAAAACCAGAGCCCAAACTCCGCTGCTTGAAGTCTCTTTGCTGGTCTTCACCGAAAAACTTTTCGAAAAATTCCCGGAACTGGTCGTTTTCCCCCTCCGGTCCCCGCCAGAAATGCCGGAACACCGGACCACCCCCCTTGACCGTTTTAACCGTTCGAATATTCACCACCGCCGGGCTGACCATTTCGGACAGTTCGGTAAAATTTTCAGGGATCATCCGGACCGGATCATTTTTGGCAATGGCACTCTCGGGATGTGCCATTAAAAAGGCAGATCCCAACGCCACCAGCACGATGGCAGACTGGATGCGGTGACGCAGTAGAGATATTGCTATCATAAATCGAGCTCCTTGTTATGGGTGTTCCTGGCGTCGGGCGTATTTGCCGGAGGCCCGTTTAGATGCAACATGATAAGCACTTTGGCGAATCATTCAACAGAGAGGCCGGCAACCGACCCTGTATAAACGACCCCGTCAATCGCACGCGTCACTAGCCCGGATATTTCACCAAACGGAGACTTTCAGATAAATGAATGACATGTTTTCGTTTCAATCACTTTCTGAAAAAATTTCATGAAATGTTCGGGCTAGCCGCCGTCTGGCAGATCTTCGAGGGGGGGTGTCCGAACCCCGGGAGTCATCGGCGTGAGGATAACAAAGCAGCCTGCCAGGGGTGTTACCTTACGGTCGTCTCCGGGGGAATCCAACATCCCGGGACCATCACTTCCCGAAACGATTGTATGAAATGCCCGTTCAGCTGCAGGCTTTCACATACATCAAACGCAAATCGTGCAGGATATTTGTCAGCAGCTTTTCCTCGTCCCCGGTCAGATTGCCCTTGGTCTTTTCCTCCAGAATGCCGAGGATATCGATGGTCTGCTTTGCCAATGACAGATTTTTGGTCATCTGATTGGCTGCCGGATCCTCGATTATGCCAAGGTGAACCAGAGCGGATGAATTGAGTGAAAAAATAAATGTCGCAAAGTTGATTTCCGGCAAGGAATACGACTCTTCCTCCCGGGCCTCAGGCGGTTCTTCAGGTGAGGCGGTTTCCGTCGCGGGCTCCGGTCTCGGTTCAGCCGTATCTTCGGAACCCTCTTCTGAAAATATCCGCCGGTCTTTGATGACGAATCCCTTTTCCTCTTCCGTCATTTTCCATCTCCTGTTGGTCCGCGTTTATGGTTGAAATGTTCGGGCTAAAATTCCAGCGGCGTCACGGTGCTCACCATCGGCAGTTCACAAAGTTCAGTGACGACGTCCTCCGGAATCGGGGTGTCCGTTCTGAGAAACATGATGTTGCTGACACCGTCTTCATCTTGCCCGACCTGCATCCGTGCAATATTGATGTTGTGCTTGCCGAGGATGGTTCCGATACTTCCGATAGCCCCGGGTTTATCCAGATTGTAGATCAACGCCAGGTGCCCTTCCGGAATCAGTTCGAGTCCGAAGTTGTTTATCTTGACAATCCGCGGATCGCTCTTTCCGTAAATAGTACCGGAAACCGCGGCTGTCGAGTTACTCGCTTCAACCCGGGTCGTGATGAGATTGACGAAATGATCCGCCTCCGCGGTCTGGGCCTCCGACAACTTAATGCCTCTATCTTTGGCCAGCAACCCGGCGTTGACGAAATTGACATCATCCGTGACGGCGTGGGCCAGCATCCCTTTGAGTATGGCCGTTGTAATCGGGGAAAGGTCAAGATCCCCGAAATCGCCGGAATATGTTATTTCAACCGAGTGAATCGGACCCTTAGCCAGTTGAGCCTGGAGGCTGCCCATCCGGTCTGCCAGGATCAGATAGGGTCCCAGCCGTTTCAGAAGTTCGCCGGTCACAGACGGCGCATTGACAGCGTTGATCACCGTCCCGTCTTTGAGATACTGAATGATCTGGTCGGCCACCTGGATCGCTACGTTGGTCTGGGCCTCCTTGGTGGAAGCGCCAAGGTGCGGCGTGCAGATCAATCGGTCCAGATCGAAGAGACGACATTCCCCCGGAGGTTCGGTTTCGAAAACGTCCAAGGCGCCGCCGGCCACCTTGCCCGAGTCGATGGCCTCAAACAACGCCGCCTCATCCACGATTCCCCCCCGGGCGCAGTTGATCACCATCACCCCGTCCTTCATCCTTGCAAAGGCGTCCCTGTTCAGAAGGCCATCCGTGGTTTTCATCTTGGGGACGTGGACCGTAATATAGTCCGAGCGTTTGTACAACTCATCCAATGAGACGGGTTCAATTCCAGCCTTGCGGATCTGTTCTTCGGTCACATTCGGGTCATGAACGATGACCCGCATTTTAAGCCCTCTGGCACGATCGGCGACAATGGAGCCGATATTTCCGAAACCGATGACTCCCAGCACCTTATTGTATATTTCACGGCCCTGGAGAAGTTTTTTGTCCCAGCGGCCATTCTTTAAAGAGGACGTTCCACGGGGAATATTTCGGGACAATGACAGCATCATGGCGATGGCGTGCTCTGCCGTCGTGATGACATTGCCGCCGGGGGTGTTCATGACCACGACGCCGTGCTTTGTGGCTTCGGGAATGTCCACGTTATCGAGTCCGATGCCGGCGCGGCCCACAACCTTCAGGCGCGGGGCGGCATCCAGAAGATCAGCGGTCACTTTGGTGGCACTGCGAATCACCAGCGCGTCATAACCTCCGATGATGATTTGAAGTTCCTCGGGAGATAGACCGGTTCGGACATCGACCTCGATCCCCTCTTCGTCTCGAAACAATTCGACTCCGGCTTCTCCGAGATTGTCGCTGACGAGTACTTTCATCTCCTTTTGCTCCCCTCCATTGATGATGGTATAGTTACACGACGTAAAATGTAGTCTATTAATTAATTTTGAGGGTATATACAACCCTTAAGTTTAACAGTGTGAATTTAGATATTTATATATAAATTAGATTGTTATGTTTAAATCCACCAGGAGCGGGAGTCATTGGTCCAGTTTCATGGCGCTTTTGGCGAAGAGCGGCCGGTCCTTCTTATGTGTTCTGAACAATCCAGTGTTACGGGCTTCCCAAGCCGGTCGTCGAAGACGGATTTCCAAGGCCACGCAGGCCGGTGGGGACTACTCGGCTTTTTGTTGATAAAGAATAAATAAAACTACACAAATGGCTCCGTTGCTGATAATAAATAGGGTTGATAAATACTGAACGTGGAGTGATCGATGAGTCATTGCGTGCTTTTGAATGCGGACTATTCTTTTCTCAATGTCATTGAGTGGAAGCGGGCCATGTGCATGGTGGCCAAAGGGAAGGTTCAGGTTCTTCAGTATTCCGATCGGATGATACGCTGTGCTGAAGGCGTGGTCTTTAAGCTTCCTGCTGTTCTCAAGCTCATCAAACTGATCCGCATCGTCTACCGGAACCGCGTCCCCTTCAGCAAGCGGAATGTGTTTATACGGGACGGCTTCCGATGTGCATACTGCGGCGGCGAGCGGGTTAGACTGACCATCGATCACATCATTCCCAAATCCCGTGGGGGGGGACAACGTTCGAAAATTGCGTGGCCTCCTGCCGTCCCTGCAACACCCGGAAGGGCGGCCGCACACCGTCGGAGGCCAAAATGTATCTCAAGGTCAAGGCGTATCAACCGACGATTTCAGAGTTTCTGAGAATGAAAGCCATAAAGCTCGGCATTAATCATTTGCTCAGGGAAATGGGTATCTATTAGCCCGGGTGGGTCGTGAAATCGTTTCACTCCATGGAGAACGCAGCGCCGATAGAAATTCAGGTCTCATGCTATGCTGGATATCGCGGCGAGGAGACGCCCAGGCGTTTGCGGATCGGCCGTAGCCGGGTCCACGTGGACACGGTGCTGGATCGATGGCTGGCCCCGGATCACCGCTATTTTAAAATTCGGGGAGACGATGGCGCCGACTACATTATCCGTCATGACATCATATCGATGCGCTGGGAGTTGATCTTCTACCATCGCACCCCTTCCGATTCCCATGAAACGATGGCGATGTAAAATCTGCGGATACATCCACGATGGGAAATATCCGCCCTTCCGATGCCCTGTTTGCGGGGCGCCCCGCTCTCTTTTTGAAGAGATCCCTTCTTGAAACGGATTTATTTACGGCGCTGCCCCAGCCGCCCGTGCAGGTCGGTCCGGATATCGGGGTAATGCGCTTTGCAGAATGCGATGATGTCGGCGTTGACCGCATCCGCTTCGGGAAGCTTCGGAAACTGAGCCAGGTCGAGCCGGTCGAAATCAATCGGCCGGCATTCGAATTTTGAGTCCATGTGCGCATAGGTACCAACCGTGGCACCCGTGACTGTGGCCTGCTGCCCATGCTGGGTATCGAACTTCCTGGCGTATTGAAGCACACACGCCGGCGACATTCCGTCGCGGACACGGCACACCTTTTCATTGATCAGCGCACACATGCTCCGGACCAGGTTATAGTAAACCGGGGCGTCACCGGTCCCATCGTCTGTATCTGCCGGCCCCCGGGTATAGGTCTCCGAAGCGTGCTGCAATTCCCTGTAGAACCGAATGACCAGTTTAATGAATCGGCCCCGCTCGGTGATGGCGAATGGAATAGAAATGCGCGGGTCTTCAGATAAGAGGCGGCTATCGAGGTATGGCCCCGGCTGATCGATCCCCAACATGCCATAGAACTCGCGGCAGACAGTGCTGCGGACCAGAATGTGGTTCAGCCGGCCGGCAACGGCCTCGACACGGCGGGCTTCTTTCCGAAGCCTCTCGACGTAAGCCATAAACAATTCGCTCAGGTCGTCCAGTTCCTTGCGTGCGCCGAAAAACGATTCAGCCACGTCGGTCAGGACTTCCTCGACCAATGTATCTCCGAAATTTTTTTGTCCTCCCATACACCGATCACCCTTTGAAATAGATCCCGGAACCAATCTATTCATGATATAGAAAAACTGTGATTATTATGCAACCGGGGCTTTCGGGATTACCGCTGTCATGAACTGTATCGGGAGGAATCGAATCTTGCGAAACACAGGCAAATCCGTTAGGGAAGGCCGTGGAGTGGACGTGTTCGTTGGGCCACCCACCCCCGCGCGTGAGCAACACCGGACCCCTAACGAAACAGAAGGAGGATACCATGGCAAACGTGTTATGGCAGCCCAAGCCCGACGCCATTTCAAAAGCCAACATGACGCAATTTATCCGCCATGTAAACGAGCGTCACCAGACATCCTTTTCCGAATACAACGGGCTTTACGAATGGTCCGTCGACAGGATCGCCGATTTCTGGGCCCGCCTTTGGGATTTTTTGGACATCATCCACTCCAAAGGCTATGACCAGGTTGTTGACGATCCAACAAAGATGCCGGGAGCCACCTGGTTCAGCGGCGCCCACCTGAACTTTGCCGAGAATCTACTTCGATATCGAGACGACCGCACGGCCTTGATCTTCAAGAGCGAGACCCGGAACGCAGTCCGCATTACCTCCCGCGAACTTTTCAAACAGGTCGCCCGACTGGCCGGCGCAATGAAAAACGCGGGCGTCCGGCGGGGTGATCGCGTCGCCGGGTTCATGCCGAACATGATTGAATCCGTCGTCGCCATGCTGGCGGCCACCAGTCTGGGGGCTGTCTGGTCGTCCTGTTCGCCCGATTTCGGCATCAAAGGCGTGTTGGACCGATTCGGACAAATAGAACCCAAAATACTGTTCTGTCCGGACGGCTACTTTTACAACGGGAAAGCGTTCGATTCCCTGGATCGTGTGGCAGGAATACTGGAGTTCCTCCCGGCGACGGAAAAGGTCGTCGTAGTGCCCTATCTCGATGCCGACCCGGACATCGGTGTTTTGTCCCGTGGGATCCTCTGGTCCGATTTCATGGCCGGCGGCTCGACATCCGAGTTCCAGTTCGAGCAGGTCCCTTTCGAACATCCCCTCTATATCATGTATTCCTCGGGAACCACGGGCAAACCCAAGTGTATGGTGCAGAGTGTCGGGGGAATTCTGATCAATCAAATGAAAGAGCTCATTCTCCACACCGACCTGAAGCGGGACGATACCATATTCTATTTCACCACCTGCGGATGGATGATGTGGAACTGGCTGGTCTGCTCCCTGGCCGTTGGAGCGACCGCGGTTCTCTTTGATGGATCACCGTTTTATCCGGGCCCGGAGGCCCTGTGGCAACTGGCGGAAGACCAGGGTATCACGGTATTCGGCACCAGCGCCCGATACATCGGTGCCGTCGAGCAGGCCGGTGTCCGTCCGGCGCAAACGATGAATCTGCCGCGGCTTCGAGCGATTCTGTCAACCGGCTCGCCCCTTCCGGCAGAGGGTTTCGAGTATGTCTACCGGGACATCAAACAGGATCTCCAGCTGGCATCCATTTCAGGAGGTACCGACATCAACGGTTGTTTTGCCAGCGGCAATCCCATCGGTGCCGTCCATGCCGGTCAGCTGCAGTGCCGAAATCTCGGGATGAAAGTCAAAGCATACGATGATCATGGCCGGGCGGTTTACAACCAGACCGGTGAACTGGTCTGTGAGGCCGCCGCCCCGTCAATGCCGATTTATTTCTGGAACGATCCGGACGGTGAGAAATACCTGGACGCCTATTTCAGAAAATACCCGGGCGTCTGGTGCCACGGAGATTTTATCAAGATTACTGAAGAGAAGGGATTGATCATTTACGGCCGTTCGGACGCGACTCTCAATCCAGGCGGGGTCCGCATCGGCACGGCGGACATCTACTCGGTGGTGGAAACCCTGCCGGAAGTCGCCGACAGCCTGGTGGTGGGACAGGATTGGCAAAATGACGTTCGGATCATTTTATTCGTCAAACTTGCGGAAGGTCAGGAGTTGACGGATGCCCTGATTTCCCGGATTAAAAAGGTTATCCGGGAAAACACGACACCGCGGCATGTGCCGTCCAAAGTAATCGAGATTGCCGACATCCCCTACACCTTGAACATGAAAAAAGTGGAATTGGCGGTTCGCAATGTCATTCACGATAAACCCGTCACCAACAGGGACGCCCTGGCCAATCCGGAGGCGCTCGATCTCTACAAGAATCTGGAGGAACTGACCGCCTGAAAGCTGCGTGGCGGATGCCGGTGTTCGAGGCTTTTTTCTGGTATTGACCCGTCGGGTGTGCTAAATGCTTATCATAAGCCCATTCGCACAACGACAGTCCCATGAAATTTTATTGATCGAATAACGAACGGTGTCCGGTGCTCCCGCCGAACACCGCTTTTGTTTCAACGGACCACCGGCGAATCGCCATGAAACATCTATTTTCCCCGTTTCAACTCCGGCACCTCAATTTGAAAAATCGGATTGCCATGCCCGCCCTGGCTTCGTTTCTGATCAATGACGACGGTTCTGTCATGGATGAAGCGATCGAACACTACCGCCTCCGGGCCGCCGGCGGCCCGGCCATGATCATCATGGAGGCGTGCGGGATTTCCCCGGAGGGTGTCGTTTCGCCACACCAGGCGCGGATCGATGAGGATGGGTATGTGGCGGGCCTGGCCCGGATCGCCGAGGCCATGAAGCAGGAAGGCGCGATACCGGCGGTGCAGCTGCATCATGCGGGCCGCCAGACATCGGGCCGCGTGATCGGATGCAAGCCGCTGGCCCCGAGTGACCTGCCCTGTCCGACCATCCGGGGAGACGTGGAGCCTTTGACGATAGAGGGTATTCAGCGGCTGGTATCGCTATTTGGCGATGGTGCTGAAAGAGCCAGGGACGCAGGATTTGAACTCATAGAAGTCCATGGCGCCCACGGATATCTCATCAATCAGTTTTTATCCCCGTTTTCCAACATCCGGGACGACGATTACGGGGGAGACACCCGGGGGCGAGCACGATTCGCCGTTGAGATTGTCACGGAATTGCGCCGGCGCCTTGGAGACGATTTTCCGATTTCGTTCAAGATCAGCGCCCAGGAGTTTGTCCCCGGCGGGCTGGATGTGGAGGAAAGTATCCGTCTTTTGAAGATCCTGGTGGCCGCCGGTATCGATGTGGTGCAAGTATCTGCCGGCAACGACGCCAGCCATGAATGGATCTGTCAGCCGATGTTCATGCAGAAAGCCTGCCTGGCGGATTCCGCCGCCCAGGTCCGACAGGCCCTGGACATCCCGGTCATGGCCGTGGGCCGCATCAACAGTCCGGTCATCGCCGATGAGATTATCGAGCGGGGGATGGCCGATCTGGTCTGCATCGGCAGGGGCCTGCTGGCCGATTTTGAGCTGCCGCAAAAAGCTTTGGAGGGCCGGTTGGACGAGATACGACCCTGCATCGGATGCAATACCTGTATGGAATCGATATTTCGGAAGGGCCGCATCGAATGCCTGGTCAACCCGACCCTCGGGCGGGAAAAGGAAATGGCGATCCGCCCGGCCAGCCGCATCCGGAAGGTAATGGTTATCGGCGGCGGCCCCGGAGGGCTCAATTCAGCATGGATTGCCGCAAAACGGGGTCACGACGTTCACCTTTTCGAAAAACAGCCCACTCTGGGCGGACAGCTATTAACGGTCAGCACGCCGTGGTTCAAACAGGACCTCATGGACCTGGTCCGGTTTCAGAAATGCCGGGTGGAGAAATCGACCGTTGTCCAGCACCTGAGTTGTGAGGTCACACTGGCGGACATCCGTCGGTTCAACCCGGACATGATTATCATGGCCACCGGTTCCGTTCCCATCATTCCTCCGGTGGAGGGTATCGACAAGCCCATCGTGATCACCTATGAAACCATCTTCGACGGGACGCCGCTTCCGACCGGTCCGGTGGTCATTATCGGCGGCGGCGCCACCGGCTGCGAAATAGCCCTGCATCTGGCCGAATCCGGCAACCGGGTCACCCTGGTGGAGATGATGCCGAAAATCGGAAAAGGCATCGAGGTGGTCACCAAAAAGCTCATCCTGCGGAAGTTGAAAGATTATGGCGTCGAGATCCTGACACAAACCCGTCTGGTGAACGTGGTCGACCAGGGTGCCGTGGTGGCCGGGCCGGACGGCGACACCGCGCTTCTGGAAGCGGAGCGTGTCGTTCTTGCCGTGGGCTCCCGCTCTGCTAGCCGTCTCTATGATGAAGTAACGGCAGAAGGTTTCGAAGTGCACCGCATCGGGGATTGCCTCGAGCCTCGAGACGCCAAGGCCGCGATCCACGAAAGCGCCGTGCTGGCACGATCCATCTGACCGTATGGCCATCCACCGGGATCAGCGATCCAACACTGCCGTATTGTTCCCTTGATGTTTGCTTGGCATAAATCTCCGACTGTCTCCGCCGTACGATCTTTCTTAAGCTGCCGGTTTGCACTGGGAAACCATCTGATCCATGCCATCCGTACCATTGATTCCTATTTTGGATGTCTTAATCTGATGAGAATAAAATCGATAGCATTGTCAGAATATGACTAGAAGGGAAAACATGATCAAATCAACCAAAATTATTGTTGCCGTTTTTTTAGCCGTTGGTTTCACCGCTGCCGTCGCCCATGCCGGATGGGATTCGAAACTCGAAAAGAAAGCCCGGGAAACCGCTGCCGACTTCAAGAAGAAGGATGAGTCAATGAAACCCTTCTTTGACAAAGCCCCCGGATACGCGGTGTTCCCTTCCATCGGAAAGGGGGCCATCGGGGTCGGCGGTGCCAGCGGGAAGGGGGTCGTTTTCCAGGGCGGCAGCGCCATCGGTCAGTCCCGGCTGTCCCAGATCACTGTGGGGTTCCAGCTCGGCGGCCAGAATTACGCTCAAATCGTCTTTTTCCAGAACAAACAAACCCTCGATTCCTTTAAATCCGGCAACTTCAATTTCGCCGCTCAGGCCACCGCCGTTGCGGCCACTGCCGGTGCCGGCGCTAATGCCGCATATAAAAACGGGGTTGCGGTGTTCACCATGGCCAAAGGCGGGCTGATGTATGAAGCCTCCATCGGCGGGCAGAAATTCAGTTTTACACCCAAATAAAATGGCGCCGCAATTTTATGAACCGGGTTGACTCACCGACAGCACCGGGCAGGACACTTGCCGGATGACCCGGTCGGTGGTCGATCCGATCATCAACGACTCCACAAGGCTGCGACCCCGAACCCCGAGCACGATGAGATCGATTTTTTCCTTTTCCGAATAGCGCTTCAATTCCCTGTGGGGTCTACCGGTGAGTAGCGTTGTTTTGACCTCGCACCAGTTCTCGACCTCTTCAGGAATCCGTTCGGTAAGTTTTTCGATCATTTCCGGCTCGAGTTTTTCTTGAACTTGCGCCATGATGTTTGTCGGCAGAAACGACTCCCGGTAGGCGAAGGGTTCGATTACGTGAACCAGGTGCAGCTCCGCCTGGAATTCCTGGGCCAGGCTGAATCCATAGTCCAACGCGCGGCCGGAATCCGGGGAAAAGTCGCATCCCACCAAAATTTTTCTGATCTCCAGCCCCTTTGTGCTGATGCCAACCGCATCCTCGCCCGGTGGGGTAATAATCATCATCGGGCAAGAGATCCCCCGAATGAGCCGTTCCGTGACGGATCCCAAAAAGAGCCGTTGGACGCCGCTGCGGCCGTGGGTGGCCGTAATCAGGAGGTCTACCCGCTTTTCTCGAACCAGCCGAGCCAAGGTCTCCGCCGGTAGACCCTCTTCCACCAGAATTTCGGCCGGATGGGCCAAAGACGACCGCACCATTTCAAGCTGCTCTTCGGCGTAGGCGTGCAGATTTTGCAGCAATTCAACCGATGTGACCATGCCCGAATCCTGAAGATGCACTGTGGGGACATCGACCACGTTGCAGAGGCTCAGATCAGCGTCGAACAGCTTGGCAATGGCCGCGCCGTAGCGCGCCGCACCGTTCGAAAAATCCGACAGATCGGTTGCACAAAGGATTCGATTAAATTCTACCCTCATGGCGCCCTCCTTTCTCTGGCCTTGTATTTTGGTAGTATCGGGGCACAGGGTTCAGAAGCTGAGAGACATCCGAGGTGAGAGACAGGAAGTGTCCGTGGGACAATTCAGAACGTATACAGTATTGGTTCGGTGGCGGTTTCAGAGAGATCCGATCGTAGTTTTGCTGGAATCACGGATATAATAAAAATGATATAGAATTCAGATATTTAAAAAATATACCCGCGTTTATCCAATGTCAACACAGGATTCATCCCGGATGGTGCCTATGACATTGTCCTCCTGCATGGTCACGATTCTCGCGGTATGGGTCGGAATCTCCGCATCGGTCAGCAGACAGTAAGCGACAATAATAATCCGATCACCGGGGTGCCCTGTGCGTGCGGCAGCGCCGTTCAGTTCGATGCAGCGGCTGCCTTTTTCACCTCTTATCGCATAGGTTTCGAAACGCGCCCCGTTGGTAATGTTGTATACGTGCACCCGTTCGTTGGGTGCAATTCCCGCCGTTTCCATCAACCCGGCATCTATGGACAAGGATCCATCATAATCGAGATGCGAATCGGTGACGGTGGCCCGATGGATTTTCGCCTTCAGAAATTCCCGGATCATGGATCCATCGTTTCACAATTCGAAGTCCGGTGCAAGGATCTCCGTTTGGCGGTTTAGCCGGTTTGCCAGTTTGCCGGTTTGCCCGTCGGCGCGTTCGCCGGATTATCCGGGATCCAGGATAAAAGATTCAGGATCCAGGATATTAGAACTATCTGCCCTTCTTCGATCCATGAGACCTGCATCTTGTATCATGTATCTTGCATCCGAAATTCGTTCATATTGCATCTCACGCCTTGAACCCACACTTCTGCATCTAGTATCCTGACACCTGAAACCTGACACCCGACACCTGACACCTTCGCCCCTGATCCATTGACCAGAATCCAGCCTGCCGGGTCGTAGCTCCGAAGGAGCGGAGCCCCGTATCCAGTACCGAGCATCCAGTATCCAGTATCCAGAACCCAGCATCCAGCATCACTCCGAATCCTGGACACCTCGGTGGAATAAACCGTTTTTCTCTGTGAACTCTGCGAGCTCTGTGAGAGAAAATCTTTTTCCAGCATCCAGCCTGCCGGGTCGTAGCTCCGAAGGAGCGGAGCCCCGTATCCAGTATCCAGCATCCAGTATCAAGAATCCAGTATTCAGTATCGGTCTTTATAAAAGCCCCCGGGCTTTCATCTCCTGGGGCAGCAGACTGAAATATATGAGGCTGTGGATCGGTGTGGGAACACCCACGGCGCTGCCGCGGCGCACTACCGCACCGCTCTGCTCGTGGAGTTCGGAGGGGCGGCCTTCCATGATATCCCGTTGCATGGAAGCGGTGCCGGACTCGGGTAATTTGTCGATAAATGCCATTGTGGCGTCGACGTCGCTTTCCGGCAGGTCGATCTGATGTGCCGCCGCAACGCACCACACCTCCCGCATGGCATCGATCAGCATCTGCCGGGTTTCCGGGATCTGCCGGAATACGCCCACAGGGGAACGGGTGATCGAGCCGACGCCGCTCCAGGAAGCGATCAGGATAAATTTTTTCCAGATCTCGGCCTGGATGTTGTCCGGGACTTCGGCGATAAGTCCGACCGCATTTGAAAAGGCATCATGGAACTGTTGCATCCGCTCGCTCCGGGTGCCGTCCAGTTCGCCGAAGGCAATGTAGGGATCCGCACCCACGTGCTGGATCCGGCCCGGGCCCGTTACCGAACATATGAATTTGCACAAACCACCGACGGCGTGGCTGGGGCCGATTATCTCGGCGATCTGCAAGGGGGCGTCCACCCCGTTCTGAAGTGGCACCACCGGTGTGTCAGGCCCGAGCATCGGACGCAAAGCGGCGGCCGCATCCTTCACCTGCCATGCCTTGACACCCAGCAGCACCGCATCGACCGGACCGGCTTCGGCAGGATCGTCCGTGGCCAGTTTAGGGTGGGCAATGACATCCCCAGCCAGGCTCTCGATGGACAGGCCGGATTCCCGGATAGCCTTCAGGTGGTCTCCCCGGGCAATAAACACCACATCCTGGCCGGCCTGGGCAAGCCGCCCCCCGAAATATCCGCCGACAGCGCCGGCGCCGAAAACAGCAATCCGCATGATTTCCTCCTTATAAAATCGTGTAACGATTTTATGAAACGCGACTACGTCGCTAAAAGGTTAAACGCTTATATTTTTATCAATGCCGCCCTGCTGAGCGGGATTTCCTCCTTAGATCCAACCAGCTGGGGAAATATTTAAGTTAAACGTCCAGAGGGACCGGCTGTGGTGTAAGTAATAGGGGGTCAAACCTTGATTATTGACTTATATTTCTGCTTCGCGAATCAACATCACGACATGTGATATCCTTTTTAAATGCCTCAATGCACAGTCGGATAAATCAATCATCAAGGTTTGACCCCTCTACGATAATTTGGACCGGTTGCGGTGGATCCTGCAACAACCCGTCGAGAAAGACTTTCGGATTTTTCATAAATGACAGCCTCGATCCATGCTGTTTCAATATTTCATAGGCCCGCTTCGAAACGGATCCGGCCGCCCCATGCCGCCCGGCGTCTTGCTGGACAAACACGCCGGCAGCGAGGATCAACCCCTGGAGAAATTCACGATCGCTCCCGGACGCCGCGTGGAAGGCCTCCTCGGCAACCTCGTGGACCTCGAAGTAAAGTTCCAGATTCCAGAGAATTGCAATCTGCGGCAGCAGCCGATCCGAAGGCAAGCGGCACACGGCTTTGAACGCCTGCCGGTAACGCCGGAGGCGTTCTTCGACATAGCGCCGACAGGCATCGTGAGACAATCGATCCAGCCACTCCGCAGCGGCCGTCTCGAAGATCTCTGAGGTTTCGGAAGCAAGTGATTGCGACAAAGCAGTCGACAGTGTATTTCGAACATCCCGGGACAATCGGTGGGTGAATGGGTCAAATCCGTCCGGTTCCGACCTGTTTTTATCCGGATCCTGGCTATTAGAAGTCATGGCTTTTTCGTACCAGAGATTCACTAAAACCAATCTTCAGCACGAATTCAGGATATGTCAATTACGTGCTACCCATTCCTCTGATCGAAGCTAACCATAGAATTGGTTTTCCCCTCCGGTGTATGCATACGATGACCATGAGCCCCAGAAGCAGAAAATTGCTCAGCAGCTCATAACCGAAGGGATCCAGCAGGAGAACGCCGTACTACCGGTTCAAGTTCTCAGTGAGTTTTTCAATGTTGTAACCAAACAAATCCAGAATCCGATGTCGGCAGGAGAAGTTCGGCAAATTATAACCGTGCTCAGTATTCTTCAAGTTCAGGAAATGGATTTATCCATGGTGGGGCGAGCGATCGATACCCACGCGAAATATCGGATCAGCTACCGGGACGCGCTCATCATATCCGCTGCAGAAAGGACCAATTGTACAGTGATACTTACGGAAGACGTGAGCGATACGCAGTCCTATCGCGACATTGTGGTAGTCAATCCGTTTAATCAACAACTATGAACATCGGGGGAACCTTTCTATCGTTTCCCATAGGGATCAATCCGTTTTTCGTCCAGCAGTTCCAGTCCCGTGATCTTCCATACCCCGTCCACCGGCTCCACCAAGATGTTGGCCTCATATTGATTTTTCCGGGTGTGAATGTGGCCCCAGTGGCCCACCGTACCTTGCGCGGTCCATGTGGCATGAAACGCCAACCCCATAGGACTTCCACCGGAGGGGCTCACCTGAACATCCAGGATGTTGATCTCACTGACCCTTGCCCGGGCGCCGCCGGCCTGGGTCACGACCAGGGATTTTCTATTCTGCAAATAGACTTTGGAAAGTAAATCTCCGCTGACACTGGTCGTCAACCGGTCGTAGACATCGTCTTCTTCGCGGAAGTCAAAAGACCGGTAGATATTTTTAAGCAGGCTTTCGAGAAGGATCACCGCCTTTTCTTCACTAATTTCCGGAGCCAGAGCCGGGGGACGAGCGATGGAAATCTGCAGAAAAGGATAAGAAAGGATGCTTCCGGCAATCAATACAGCACCGATGCCTGCGATAACACCAAATCTTTTAGAATCTCTTTTCCTCTGAACGAGGATCCAGAGAACAGGCACCAGAAGCACTATACAGATAATACTTCCCAAGGGAATCTGGACGCGCGCCAAGGCATCCTCCACGGTCACCCCGGCCACCGTCGGCATCTGATAAGTTTTTAAAAAATTGGTCCAGGTAAGCAGGTTGTCTTCCGGGGTTACGTAGGAAGGGAACGGCCCGGCTGGATCCACGGCATTGGTCGGCACCTTTTGGATCCGGTCCGAAAACAGATCCCAATCCACAGTCACGTTTTGAGGGATTTCCCGGGTCAGGTAGGTGACGATCACACCAACCATGGCTGTATTCAGTGGCAACCGTTCGGGCTGATCGATGAAAAACGTGCGCGCCATGGTGTATTTTACGAAACTCGTGCGGTCCAGAATCGGTGGAAGGGACTGCCCGTCGATACGCACCTTGCTGTTCTTGAGCAGAAATTCACCTACACGCTTTTTTAACGGCTCGAATTCGTCGACCTCGATGAAATCCGCTCCGTGAAGCCCCAGGTCCATCCATGCGGCCATATCCTTGACCCGAACCAGGGTCTCGTGCCGCACTTCATACGGCTCGATATAAAGGAACGTCCGGATCCCGGAAAGCTGCCAGCGCTGCAGGGCCTTTTTTTCGAACCGGCTGTACCAGGGGTCGTCCCAGTCCAAGTTGATGCGGGCCGCTTCGGAAAGATAGCGGAAATCAATCACCGGCACGCCTTTGTGGTACGTAATAAATCCGATGGCGGCTTTTGGGGTTCCCGTTGCATCCACTGGCGGCAGAAACGTGATAGTTTGAGGCTTTTGGGTAAAGGGGTAGATCAATTCGGCGTAGAGCACCCGCTTATCCTCGGGTGGACCGGGGACCCTCTGGCCGGTGTATGGATTGATGGTGCCGGCAAACGGATTGGGTCGATCCACTCGCATGCGGGGCTCCACTAATTTAAGATCGGCAATCAGGGGGGGTTGGTCATCTGTCAGCACCTGGAGGGTTTCAGTGGAAAACCGCTGCATCCGTTTCTGCATCGGGGGTGGCTGCCTCCCTGCCTTCTTCAGCCATTCCTCCGGCACCAGGTCGATAAACGTGTCGATGTCGTTGACGTAGATCTCCAGCACCACCCGGACATGGCTGTCCTCGATGTGGATCTCGGCGATGTTCGGCGCGCTCTGGGCCCCGGAGAGATTGATCCAGTCGGCCTTCGCGATCGATGCTGCAAGCAGGATGCACGATAGAACGAACAGGAGAATGAGCCGATTGATTTTTAGTGGATAACGCCAATTCATATGGAGGCACGCCTGGAGGAAAATTTTCCGGTTTGGATCATCACAACAGCGAACAGATGATAGCTATCCATAGGGCTGAAGACAATAGTTTAGGTTGAGAACACCGATAGGGCTTGCGAAATTAGGTTCGAAAAAAGCTAATAATTTTTTTATCTATCATATTTTTGACCATGTAGCTTAAAGAGGCTGTTCGTGCTAAAGCACCAAAAGCATGAATCTCATTAATTTCAAGGGAATAATTGCTCTGATCGTCATCACGTTGGTGCCCTGTGGCGTTGTGGCGAAAGAAGACAACAGCCTGACGGACAAAGTGGTGGTCGGCGTAGTGGATTTGCCGCCGTTTGCCATGAAAAGCCCGGACGGCCGATGGGAAGGACTCGGCATCGATCTCTGGCGGGCTGCTGCCCATGAGATGGGTGTCAAGTTCGAATTCCGCGAATTCAATGGCGTCGAAGCGATTGCAGCGGCCATTAAAAACGAAGAAATTGACGTCATCCCCGTGGCGTCTGTGTCCCCGGTTCTTGAACGTGTAATGGATTTCACCAATCACTACTATCGGACGGGACTGGGTATTGCGGTCAGAGCGGAAGATACAGGGTTCGGCTGGTGGGGTTTTGTCGACCGACTTCTCTCAAGGGCTTTTTTACTGGTCATTGGTGCTCTATTCTTGCTGTGGGCAGCTGCCGGCACCCTCGTATGGCTGTTCGAGAAACGCCGGAACCCCGACATGTTTGGCGAACGTTTTATTCATGGGCTTGGACACGGCATATGGTGGGCAGCCGTCACCATGACCACCGTGGGCTACGGAGACAAAGCACCGAAGACGACCGGGGGGCGTATCGTTGCCGTTGTCTGGATGTTCGCATCGATCATCGTGATTTCAAGTTTCACGGCGGCCATTACGACATCCCTCACCGTCAGCCAACTGAGCGGAAAGGTTCGCGGAGTCAATGATTTGCCCAATGTTCGAGTTGGATCATTGGCCCATTCCTGGGGGTATACGTGGCTTCAGAACAGAGGCATCACCGCCTTACCCTTTGACAATGACCGGGACGGTCTGCAGGCGCTTGTGGATTCAACAATCGATGCGTTCGTACACGATGATGCCATATTGACCTATTTGGTGAAAACCAAAAACCCGACCCGTCTTCATGTTCTTCCGGGAACATTCGAGCCTTACTACATAAGCATGGCGATACCACCCGACAGCCGTCTGCGGGAACCCCTGAACAGGGCCATTCTGAAATTCATGGATACCGAGGACTGGAATCGATTGGTCAAGCAATACTTTGGGCCAGGCGGAGGATAGGGGTATACGAACGTGCTGAACAACGCCCTCCCATTCGGGCATGCGTTTTGTGTACAAATAAGAAATTTTTTTCATTTCGTAAAAACAGTAAGGCAGGCTCTTGTGAGCCTGCCTTACTGTTTTTACTTGGTGATCCCACGGGGAATCGAACCCCGGTTTCCGGCGTGAGAGGCCGGCGTCCTAGACCGCTAGACGATGGGACCAAAAAATCTCTGCGCGATTTTTTGTAAGGCTGCTGCGCAGCAAGTTTTTTAAATTTAAAGCATTTAGCAACCCGTCGATCATCGGTCTGCTTGAATCGAATAAGATTACGATAAATTGGTACCGAAAAAAAGTCAATCCCAATAAAATTGGGCACCAATTCTATCCGGGCATTTTTTTACCCCGCCAACGGCCGAAAATCAGATAGACGATGAAACCCACAAAGGGCACCGCCGCAATCAGAATCCAGGCGGCTTTTTTACCCATGGTGCCGAACTCCCGCTGGGATGCGTCGAAAATCGCCCAGAAGGAAATCATGATGATGGGCAGGCACAGCATCACAAAGGTAATGGATGTTTTCAGGTCTTCGACCATATAAAATTGGTTCCCAATTTTATGAGGCGCGGCGTCGCCGCTTGTTTTAACATTAAAGACGATACACGGCATAACATGGAGGCCCATGATACGCACCGGTTTCCTATTTCTTAGAACAGGGGTGTTGTCAAGGGGGAATCTACATCTGGGTAAGGATATCGGAAATCTTGAGAATCGTGTTTACGTAATACTCGCTGTGGTTGTACCGGTAGATGACTTTGGATGCTTTTTTCCGGTCGATGCCGGGGCGCCATCCGTTCCGTTTCAGATAGCTGCCGACGCTGGCGATGGCGTCTTCGTGGTGAAACAGATTCACTTTACCGTCCTCATTTCCATCCCTGGCATATACCACGATGCTCGATGGGATGAACTGGGCAATGCCGAGGGCACCGGCATAGGAGCCGTAAATTTCGGTGGGATCCATTCCCTGTTTGGACGCATATTTCAGAAACGCCTTCAATTCCCGGTATGCCCAGCTGGATTTGCCGGCAGCCCATTTCCGGTATTTGTCCCGATTCAGCCGGGGCGTCTTGGGCATCTCCTCCCAGAACGCGTCTCGCGTGGATGGATCGCGCAGAGCTGATAATGTGGAGAGCGTATTGAATATGGAGCGCTTGCCGGTGTAGGTCCCGAGTCGGGTTTCCACTAGAAGAATGGCCGTTATGATTTCCCGATCCACCCCATACACCGATTCCGTATAATGAAGCGCCTGGGTATGGGTGTCCATGTACCGCCGCGCCGCCTCAATGGACCTGTCGGAGGTGAATTGATCGTAATCAAGGGTTGCTTCACGATGTCGAAAATAACTCCGGGCGCTGGCCGTATCGAATTTCACATTGGGGCGGGTGTACAGGGATTGGATCCATTTGCTATCGAAACCGTCGTCAATCAGCCACTTCTGAACCACCACAAACTGAACTTCCGACGACCCGACAGTGGGCGAGCCGAAAACAGGTCCGACCAGCACGAAAACCAGCAACCATATTGTCCACATTCTCATAGTAAGTGTTTCTCCGCCACCATAGCTAAACTACCGCCGGTCTCGCCCCTTTTCCCATGATCGCAGCGTTCGGGATCGCACATCCATTGCGCCAAAGCGCTTTCAAGCGGTGCTTGTCTGTGCGATTATATAATTTTTTCCGGTAAGAAGATACCTTAATCACGATTATCCAATTTTCGAGGTCCCTGATCCTGTTCTATTGAATTGTAAAAGGATATTGGATAGATTCCGTTTAGCCATCTTGAGCGTTTCCGTGTGAATGCCAAATGGGTATGGAGCAATCGCCATTGAAAAAAGCACCGAAGACGTTTTACACGTGCCAGTCCTGTGGTTACCAGGCCCCAAAATGGATGGGCAAATGCCCGGAGTGCAACCAGTGGGACAGTCTGGTGGAAGAACAGATCCGGGCGACGACCGGACTCGAGAGCATCCCCGGCCTCCCCAAAGGCCGGTCGGAACCGGTGCCCATCGACGCACTGACCGAAGACGACGAGCGGCGGATGCTCACCGGTATCCACGAATTTGACCGGGTCCTTGGCGGCGGGCTGGTCTCCGGGTCCATGGTGCTGATCGGCGGAGACCCGGGTATCGGCAAATCGACGCTCATGCTGCAGGCGCTCTATGGGCTGACAACCGATGGTCATCGCGTCCTTTATGTTTCCGGCGAGGAGTCCGTCCGGCAGATTCGACTCCGCAGTCGACGTCTGGAAACCCTGGCGCCGGATCTCTATGTGGTGTCGGAAATCAACGTGGCAACGATCCTGCCCATGATCCGGGACCTGGGGCCCCAGGTCCTGGTGATCGACTCGATCCAGACCATGTACACACCGGATCTGACATCGGCCCCGGGGAGCGTCAGCCAGGTGCGCGAGGCCGCCATGCGTCTGATGCTGATGGCCAAAAAAAGCGGCATACCCACCTTTCTTGTCGGTCACGTCACAAAAGAAGGTGCCATCGCCGGTCCCAGACTGCTGGAACACATGGTTGACACGGTGCTGTATTTCGAAGGGGAACGCAACCATGTCTTCCGGATCCTTCGGGCGGTGAAAAACCGCTTTGGCTCGACCAATGAAATCGGCGTGTTCGAGATGAAGGAGTCCGGTCTGGAAGAGGTCGCCAATCCGTCTGCAGTCTTTCTTTCCGAGCGTTCGGCAAACAACCCTGGGTCTGTTGTAACCGCCAGCATGGAGGGCACCCGGCCGATTCTGGTCGAAATCCAGGCGCTGGCCAGCGGGACGAGCTTGGGCACACCGCGCCGCACCATTCTGGGTATCGATCCGAACCGGGTGGCACTGCTCGTGGCGGTCATGGAAAAACAGCTCGGCCTGCAATTGATCGGGCACGACATCTTCATGAATGTCGCCGGTGGGGTGAGAATCGATGAGCCGGCAGTGGACCTGGGGATCGTGTCGGTGGTGGCATCCAGTTTTCTGGACAAGCCGATCCCCGAGGGCACGGCTGTCTTTGGCGAGGTGGGGCTGACCGGTGAGGTCCGGGCCATCGGGCATGTCGAGACCCGGGTCGAGGAGACCCGAAAAATGGGATTCCAAAGATGCCTGGTGCCCCAACACAATCTGGAACGAATGGCCGATGTCGACGGCATCCAGGTGGTCGGTGTCCGAACCATCTCAGAGGCGATGGATACTCTCTTCTGATCCGGGAATTTCAAGAAATGTCCGGATTAGAAGAGGGTTTGCCGGTTTGCCCGTTTTCCGGTTTGCCCGTTGGCCCGTTTGCCCGTAGGCCGGTTTGCCGGTTTGCCCGTTGGCCGGTTTGCCCGTCGGCCCGTGGGCCCGTTGGTCCAGCCTGTCTTGAGCGTGCTGAAAGGAGCGAACAAAGCGAGTCGAAGGGTCTGTCCGTTGACCCATTTGCCGGATCGTAGGAGGTTGTGTGGCCAAGGTGGGCCAAACGTTCGAGCGGGTAACGGGCAAACTCGCGACGCCGCTCAACACCAGCTGGACCGGCATTACGTACCGGCAAACTGGCCAACGGGCAAACCGGCAAACCCTCTGGCACCTTGACTATCGGTGGTGATAATTATATGAAACGACCGGTCTCCAAGCAAAACAAATGGGCGGATCATTACACCCGGCGCGCAAGACAGGAGCAATATCCCGCGCGCTCGGTCTACAAGCTTCAGGAACTCCAGAAACGATTCAAGCTCATCGAATCCGGTGACCGGGTGCTGGATCTCGGATGCGCTCCGGGATCCTGGACATTGTATGCCGCAAAACTGGTCGGAAGAAACGGCCGGGTCATCGGTATCGACCAGCATCCGGTTAAGGAACGGCTACCGGAAAATGCCGAGACCGTGATCGGCGACATTTTCCGTGTGGAAGAAGACGGGTCCCCGATTCTGGAGCAGACCTTCAATGTCGTTCTGAGCGACATGGCGCCGTCGACCACCGGCCGAAAGGATGTGGACGCCGCCAGGTCCGCCGAACTTTGCCGGGCAGCGCTGAACCTGGCCGAAACACTGCTGGAAACAGGCGGGAATTTCTGCTGCAAGATATTTACCGGCCAGGATGCAAAACCGTTTTCAGAGGGCCTTAAAAAAACATTCCGGCAGGTTCGGCAATTCAAGCCTCAAAGCAGCCGGAAAGCAAGCAAGGAAGTATTTTTTATTGGACTCGGGAAAAAATAGGAGGGTGGACCGATGTCGGGACACAGTAAATGGTCTACGATCAGGCATAAAAAGGGTGCTGCAGATGCCAAGCGCGGCAAAATTTTCTCAAAGCTGATCAAGGAGATTACGGTCGCCGCACGCATGGGCGGCGGTGATCCCGGCGCCAACCCGCGATTGCGAACTGCCGTTGCGGCGGCAAAGGCCGAAAACATGCCCAAAGACAACATTGAGCGGGCCATCAAAAAGGACACCGGCGAGCTCGAAGGCGTCAGCTATGAGGAAAGCACGTATGAGGGGTACGGCCCCGGCGGTGCAGCGGTTTTGGTGGAATCGCTGACAGACAATAAAAACAGGGCCGTAGCCGACATCCGTCACATCTTCAATAAGAATGGCGGCAACCTCGGAGAAAACGGATGCGTGGCGTGGATGTTCGAAAAGAAAGGCTACATCGCCGTAGAAAAATCCGTGGTGGACGAGGACACTCTCATGGAAACCGCATTGGAAGCCGGTGCCGAGGACTTTCGGGAAGATGACGGCAATTTCGAGGTCATCGCATCGGCAGAAGAGTTCGAGGCGGTCAAGGAAGCCGTGGAAAGCGCCGAAATTTCGTATATTGTGGCCGAAGTGACCATGCTGCCCCAGTCGACGGCGGATTTAAAAGGCAAGGAAGCCCAACAGATGGTACGGCTCATGGAGGCCCTGGACGACTGCGAAGACGTCCAGAAGGTATATACCAACGCCGACATTCCGGATGAAGTTGTAGAGGAGACCAGCTAGCTCGGTATCGGAATCGCTATCGGGATCGGAATCGAAATGGGTCGGCCGTCTTTGTCGTCGATACCGATACCGAACCCGATGACGATTCCGATGATCTCGCCAATTTCGTTCTGACAGAAACCCCAGGATGTTATAAAGCCAGATCGATCATTGCCTGAACGGCTTTCAAAGCAGGCAACCGCACGTCTTCCGGAACTTTCACTTCCCCATCGAAGGTTTCCAGACTCCGGGCGACATCTTCCAGGGAAATTTTCTTCATATCCGGGCACACCATGCGTTCGGAGGCCGGATAAAATCTCTTCTCCGGATTCTGCGACTGCAGCGGATACAGCAGCCCCACCTCGGTGCCGATAATGAACTCATCGCTATCGGATGCCCCGGCATAACGCACCATACCGGATGTACTGGCAATCACATCGGCCAACTCGAGGATCTCCCGGGGACATTCCGGATGAGCCAGAAACACGGCTTTGGGATGGGATTCCTTGGCCTGCTGAACATCTTTCGGCGTTAATGAATGATGGATCGGACAATAGCCTTCCCACGGGTGGATATGCGTCTTCGTTCGATCGGCAACATAGTTGGCCAGATTTTGATCCGGAACCATGAGAACCTCTTCCGCCTCGAGACTCTCCACAACTTCCACGGCGTTGGCCGAGGTGCAGCAGATCGTTGACAGCGCCTTTACCGCGGCGGTGGAATTCACATAGGTTACCACCGGCATGGGGGGCAGCTGTTTCAACAGGGCCTTCAAGGCCTCCGGAGTCACCATGTCCGCCATCGGGCATCCGGCGTCCGACCGGGGTAAGAGCACGGTTTTATCCGGCGACAGGATGAAGGCGGTTTCCGCCATGAAATGAACCCCGCAGAAGACGATCACCTCGGCATCGGTCTGTGCCGCACGGACGCTCAGTTCCAGAGAATCTCCGCATAAATCGGCCACATCCTGGATCTCAGGGGGCTGGTAATTATGGGCCAGAAGGATGCCGTGTTTTTCCTTCAGAAGATCTCGTATGTTATCTTTCATCATGGATACCTTTACATGCTTGGGTAACGCTGACGGCGCGTTGTTGCCGAGGGGTCACCGAATTCGTGCTTAACGGAGGCTTTTGTGAAAGACCGGATTCATTGTCGATCTTAATCCAGCCGGATCACATCCACCCCTTTGGGAATGTCAAAGAAAAACAGAGAGGCCCCCAGGTCCTGATTGTATTTGAATGTGTTGAATCGGATCCGTGTTTCATCACCATAAACATTGGCCGTAATGACCTGCACGATGTCGAATGTCTTTTTGTCGATGGTCAGACGCACGGATGCCAGATCATGACTTTTTTCCCGGGGCGTCATTTTTACGGAATGCGTGTCTGCGCTTTCGTCATCCAGGAGCTGCACGTCGAACTTCTTTTTAACCAGACGGATATCCGAAAGAAAACTGGCCCCTCTGCCTTCTCCAAAGTATGCCGAGGCATCGCCGAGCATCACCTGGTTGTCCTCGGGTCGATAAATCCACAGAGTGACGCCGTCGCTGACGATAACCTGCCGCTCCGGCGTCTCGTATTCCCACCGCATCATTTCGGGTCGTCTGAACCAAACACCCCCGGAGGCGGTGTCGGTGATGTCCATCGCTTTCAGCGTCGATTCCTGATCGAAACGGGCAGAAAATCCGGTTCCGGCATACCGTTTTTCGATGCCGGCGATCAGGGTATCGACATCCGGCACGGATTCCCCTGCCGCTGTGCCCCCAGCGAAAAGGACAAGGAACACCGTCAGTGCAACATAATATATCTTTCGAGTGGTCATGGGCTTTTGCGTACCCTCTGTGGTGTTTCAGGACAACCTATGCATCATCGAGAACTTGAGCAAGGGACGACCTCTTTGTGGTTTTTTTACAATAGAGGATGTTCTAGTAACCGAATCACCACGGCTTGTAAATGTTGATTTCCCGTCAACCGGATGCCAGGCCGGCTGATAGCGAGGGGCAACGACATCGGAGCATGGGGCATTTGACTCAATCCGTGCACATTTCACTGTATTATGTCAAAAACAGGACTAATTCGGACGACCAACAATATGTTGGGTTTCGTGATGGCGGAAGCTTTGTAATAAGCTGAAAGCGATGCATGATGCGATGATTCCCGATGGAATCAATGATGGTATGAAGTGTTTACAATAGTGCTTTATGGGCAGCTTCACTGCGCTATGATTCAGATAGAAACTTGATCAGGCGATTCAGATCTTCCCGATCCCGATATTCGCCAAGCTGGATGGTGCTTTCTTTGGAAAGCAGCGCTTCGGTCTTGCCGAAGACGGCAAGGCTGATGGCGTCGATGGCGGCAATGTCCCGCATCAGGCCGTCTTTGTCGAAATGTAGAATCCGTTCCCCCCGCATGAGCAGCGTTTCCAGATTGCTTTCGGCAAGGGCCTTTTCCTGCTTCAAGGCCTGTTGCAGGTGGAATCGGCACGTACGTTTATGCTGCATCAGGGCCTCATAGATATCGAGGCCGCCGTTTAATCCGTCGAGAAATTGGGCCAGAAAGTTCAGATTGGAAAAAAACGATGCCTGTTGGGAGTCGGCCGCCGACAGGTACCGGCACAGGCAGTCGATCTGTGGGTCGGTCAGATCCGCCTTCAGATTTCGAAAGCGCACGCGAACCCGATTTCGAAGCGGTTGACGTAATGACTCCACTATGGTTGTTGAAAGCGCGGCGGGGAATTGCCGGGAGATGTGGAGCTGTGACACCATGCTTTCAATGATCCAGGCGGGAGGTATCACCGCAACCCGCCCCCTGGCGTCCGGAAATATGAGAGCGGCTTCCGGAACCTGATTTTTGAGCAGGTCGAGAACCGTCGTTTCACTTTGCAGTGAAAACACATGCCGTGTCAGAAGGGGTTCGATTTTTTCCTGCAGGTGCTCGTCCGGAGAAAATATGAGCTCCAGCAGGGTATCGCGATCCGAGTCCGACTCGCTGTTCAGGATCGTCAAAAGCTCTTCAGCGGTGGGAGACGCGTAGGTGGAATCGATAAATTCGACCACTTCCCGGCTGAGCTCGATCCCTTCCCGGAGTAGAGATCGTATTTGATCGGCCAGTTCTTGGCAGGCGTCAACATTGGGCATGATTAAGTTTCAAGCTCCAGTGATGAACTGGGTGGCAGCGTAACGGAAACCGCAACCTCACCACAAAGGACACGAACTTCACAAATGGAATCTGAGCACGAAAGCCCAGCGTGGTATTATCTCATTGGTGTTTGGTCCCGGAGTTATAAGCAATCCGTTATCCCCATATCCAGCATCCAGAAACCAGTATCAAGTATCCAGCATCCGCACTCCGAATATCCAGCACCCAATACCCAGTACCCATTATATGTATGGTGCCATCTTCATCATCAGCTCATGCTTGCTTCCAACACCCGGCCATGTCTCCCGAATCTGACCGTTGTCGTAGACAAACAGAAATGGAATGCCCAGGATGTTCAGTCGGGAAGCGGTTTGAGGGCTCGTATTGGTATTGAGCTTGCCAACCCGGATCTTTCCTTTGGCATCGGCGGCAAATTGATCTACGATCGGACCGACCGTCGCGCAGGCGGGTCATGAGGGAGCCCAGGCAAACAATAAAACCGGCAAGGGAGATTTCATCACCTTTTCATCAAAATTCATATCGGAGATCATCATGGGCTGGGGCGCGGATAGTTCGGCCGTTGCCAGCGGCTCGGAGCACTTGCCGCATTTGGCCCCGGCATTGAGTTTGTTTGCGGGCACACGGTTTTTAGCCCCGCAACCCGTGCAGCGAAGCGTGTACCGGATATCGGTGTCCAAATCAGTAGCGCACTTACCGCACTTGGCGGCCGCACCGAACCTTTCAATGGGTATCCGGTTTTTAGCGCCGCAATTACTGCACGGGACAATCATGCTGCCTTCACCGGTCATGGTCACTTCCTCCTCCGTTTGAGCTCGGCTCTCCATGCAAAGTTGTAAACGCCCATCCCCGCAGTGGACTGCGGGGTATGAAAGCGGAAATATGTCAATCTTGTCCCCCTCACCTTGCCTCTCCCACCAGGGAGAGAGGGATTAGAGGGGGATCCCTACAGCGAGTTTCTGGGAATAAGCGCCTTCAAAAAGCGGTTCCAAGATGTTCCATCGGCTTCGAGGTCGAGGCGGGACGAGTATTCGAAGCGCAGGCGTATACGCCATACCTCGAGGACTGGAATACCCGCCCCAACAAGGAGATTGGGTCCGAGAGGACATTCTGAAATCGCTTTCAGGGCATGAGGCCATACTTCCTCAGCTTATTATTCAGGGTCTTACGTGTTATCCCGAGCCGCCTGGCCGCTTCACTTTTATTGCCGCCGGTGGCTTCAAGCGTCTTTAAAATTGTCGCCCTTTCCACGTTGTCAAGGGTAGGCTCCTCCTCGACAGCGCCGGTGCTGTTCCCACTGATTGCGGCCGGCTCCAGGCCCTGGGCGGTCAGTAGAAGGCTTTCGAAATCCAGATAATCCCCCCGGGCCAGCACCACCCCACGTTCCACCACGTTCATCAGTTCCCGCACATTCCCCGGCCATTCATACCGGATCAGCTCCTCCATGGCGTGTGGCGTGAAACCATCGACCTGCTTCTCATTTTGCCCGGCAAAGCGTTCAAGAAAGGATTGGGCCAACAAGGGAATGTCTTCCCGGCGAAGCCTCAGTGGCGGCACCTCGATATTCACCACGTTCAGCCGGTAATACAGATCTTCCCGGAACCGGCCGTCTTGAACGAGATCCCGAAGCTGTTGGTTGGTTGCCGCTATGATCCGAACATCGATGGGTAGGATATCGCCACCACCGACACGGGTGACCTCCCGCTCCTGGATCACGCGCAACAGTTTGACCTGCATACCGAGAGACATTTCGCTGACCTCATCGAGGAACATGCTCCCGCCCCCGGCTTGTTGAAAACGGCCTTCTTTTCTCCGATCGGCACCGGTAAACGCCCCTTTTTCGTGGCCGAACAGTTCCGATTCGAGCAGGGTTTCGGTAATGGCGGCACAGTTGATTTTAATAAAGGGTCCTTTTTTGCGCTTGCTGTTGGCGTGAACCGCTTCGGCAATCAGCTCTTTTCCGGTGCCGGACTCGCCGGTGAGCAACACGGTGGCTTCCGAAGGGGCCACCTGGGCCACCGTGTCGAGCAGCCGTAGCATAACCGGGCTGCGCCCGATGATCTGCTTCCGGTCGAAATGACGGGCCAGATCCTCCCTGAGGCGCCGGTTTTCCTCCTTTAACTGGATGTGCTCGAGGGCTCGCGCAATGGTGACCTTGAGTTTCTCAAAATCAAACGGCTTGGTCAGATAATCGTAGGCACCCTTTTTTAATGCATCCACCGCGGTTTCGACGGATGAATAGGCCGTCATCATTACCACGGGAATGGCGGGATTTCGCTCTTTGATGCCGTCCAGGGCTTCGATTCCGGAAACGGTCACCATCCGGATATCCATCAGGACCAGATCGAAAGGTGTTTGCTCCACCGCCGCAATGGCAGTAGCCCCGTCGTCTGCTTCTTCCACCCTGTATCCCCACCCGCTCAGCAGGGTGCGTAGCATGGTGCGATGGGCGCTGTCGTCATCGACAACGAGAATGATCGGCTTTTGTGTCATATTGTTGCCTGCTGATAATCTCCGAGGTGACCTGTCCCAATTTACGCTTCGGTATATTCACTTCGAGCTATTAACATTTAAAGATCCGCAATCGGAAAGATCAAAGACACCTGGGTACCTTCACCCACTTGGCTGTTGATACGGATCTTTCCACCGTGTGCCTCCATGATGTTGTGGGCAATGGCCAGGCCGAGCCCGGTTCCACTTGATTTTGTCGTAAAATAGGGATCAAAGATATGAGGGAGGTGGGTTGCCTCGATACCCCTTCCCGTGTCTGATATCCGAATTTCGATTTCCCCCCTTGCACGTCGTTCCATCACAGCGACAGAAAGGCTGCCGCCGGATTCCATCGCGTCGATGCTGTTAAAAAGTAGATTCAGAAGTACTTGACGGATCTTGTCCGCATCCGCTGCTAACAAAGGCAGACCATCCGCAATTTGGGAATCGATGGTCAGGCTTTTGTCTTCGGCCTTTCTCAAAACCAATTGGATAGCATCACCGACAAGCTCCGGTACGGACAATTCAGCTCTACGAATGCTCACGGGACGGGCAAATTCCAGCAGTTGGCTGACGACCCGATCCATCCGATCTGCTTCCTGGATCATCAAGTCAGCAATCTGCTGGTCCTCGGGAATCTTCCTGTAGCGCTCCTTGAAGTATGTGGAGAATCCTTTAATCGAACTCAGCGGATTCCGGACTTCGTGGGCCACACCGGCGGCAAGCTGCCCCACCGTCGCCAGTCGCTGACTGCGAAGCACCTGCTTTCGAAGTTGCTCGATCTCGCTCTGATCTTTGAATAGAACGACAATCCCGCCATCCGGCAGATCAGCCGTGCTTACCGCCAGTGGGATTTGTCGCCCGGTCGGCAGGCGGCATTCGACTTCCAGATCGATAGCGGAATCGCGGGCATCGGCAGTTTTCAATGCTGCCTCAAGTTCGGGGGGAAGAACGTCCGACAGTGACTTGCCTGCGACATTTTCGGAAGTGATGTCCAGCATGGATTGCGCCACCGGATTTACGGAAGTCACCCTTTCCTCTGCGTCGGCTGCGATCAGCCCGATGGGCATGTGCTCAACCAGGGAAGTTGAAAAGGCCCGAACCCGTTCAAGGGAGACACGGGTGGAGCGGTATCCCTGAAGGAGCAGGAGCAGCGCAATTCCTGCCAATCCGCCCAGCAGGAGAATGGATGCGGTCACAACACTGTTGCGGATATCCGACTTTCGGGCCTGCTCCACGGTGGTCATATCCAGGCCGACAAAAATGGCTCTTGGCTGCTGTAGGTCCGGTTCCATGGCCGTGTCCGGTTCGGGAGGCGGGGGACGGAACCGTTTCATCCCCCGGTGCATATGCCGGGGAGGCCCGGTCGGCTTGAAGCGGCGAAATACTTCAAAGACAGGTTCTCCCGTGGGGAGCTGAACAGTCCGCCACTGGGTGTCGCTCGTCTGGGTGAGGGAATCCAGATCAATCCCCTCCCCATAAAACTCACCCACTCTAGCCAGATCGTTGTGCGCCAGGATAATGCCGCCGCTGTCCGTGACCAGGATATAGGCAATGTCCGGTAGCTGGGCAGTTTCGACAATCAGTCTCTGACGTCGGAAATCACGTCGCCCGTCGCCTCTCATTCCCGCACGGGTACCGGCCTCAAACGAGCGGATCAGGGCTTCGCCCTTCTCGGCGAGGAGTCGAATACTGCTTTCGTTCCGAAAACGGATATTCTCGGCGGCCACATAGATGAAAATGGGCACCAGCACCACTGCCGATCCAATGAGGAGCCAGGGTGGAACCGCGCGCCAAATAGAATGATGGGGATGGTTCGTTTTCATCATGACGTCATCACAGCAAGACTGATGCCACGTAAAATCGCTTCGCAATTTTACGAAAGATTATGTTTGCGATCGGCGGCAAAGTCACATCGTTTGACGGTTTCGACCCGTTCGTACGTCTGAAATATCCACACAAAAAAATATCGCTACAAAACGTCTGTTTTCGGCCCGAAAATTTCGGGTAATTTTTACCCGGCTGTATCCAGCAGGCTGGGTAGATAGTATCCACTTTAGATCTGCTTTCTTCAAGTGCAATTTTTTAACATAGATCAACTCTCAATTTTTATTATATTATTTCAATATGTTTCATGTTTTCCCGGACTGTTTGTAACATCTGGCACACGGCTTGCTCTATAGCCCGACAACGAACATGATATGACACTTAACCACATAAAGGAGGATTTGACATGACACGGAAACATTGGGTGGTACCGGCATTGGCGGTAATGGTCATCACCTTGGCCATCGGAACGGCGGCCCAGGCAGAATGGGATGACAGCCAGCGAGGGTACGGTCGAGGCATGGGCGGAGGCCAGGGATGGTCCCAGGGTGGCTGCCCAGGTTACGGTCCAGGAGCCGGATACGGCTCGGGAGGCGGATACGGCCGCGGCAAAGGATATGGCAAGGGGCGCGGTTATGGACGGCAACATTTCGATGCCAATCTCACCGACGAGCAGCGTCAGGAGCTGGACACCGAGCGCCAGGCTTTCCATGAAACCACTCAGGATCTTCGCCAGAACATCTACCAGAAGCGGCTCGAACTTCAAGCTGAAATTGCCAAACGGGAACCGGATGCGAAGAAAGCGTCTTCCCTTCAGACGGAGATTTCAAACCTGAAAAGCCAGATGGCTCAGAAACGGCTTGACCATGTGATGCGGGTTTAAAAAGATCGACCCGGGATTTACCTGGGGTAGCGGCGGCGGAGGTCGTGGGGGAGGTCGCGGCGGCCGGGGCTGGTAGCGCCGCCCGGATGCCGTCGTCAAACAATTTTCACCGGCAGAGAGGGGGAAGGCGGCTGTCGGCCCCTTCCCCACTCTCCTTTCACATCTACATGAAGCAGATCATCCCAGATACAAATGCCGTCAACTCAGGCCCAATGAATGGGTAGTCTTCGATCAACTTGGTGTGCCCCCGAAGGATCCAAGGAGTCGAGGGTTCGAGTGATATACAAAAAATTAGATATCAAAATGAAGCTCCCCGCAGCAAGCTGCGGGGTATCAAAGGGGGGGATATCTATTCTTAACCCCCTCACCCTAACCCTCTCCCACCGCGGGGAGAGGGAACCAAAGGCCACCCTGCAGCAAGCTACAGGGAATTATCAAATTAAATATTTGGAAAGAATGCTGAAGAACCTGTTTATTTGATCAGATCGTTCAGGGCATCCAGGGACGTCTGGTCATCGAACGTGCCGGCAACGACCTGGTACGGAGTGCCGGGCACCTGCCGCATGTAACTCACCCGCCGCTGGGGCTTTTCATACCCTTGTTTGGGCCACCAGTACTCCACCCATGCCCCATTCGGATTATCCTTCGCTTCGAAACACAGGTTTAGAATATATAGTTTGCCGGTTTGATAGCACTTTGCCTTGGAGATGTTGATCCCGATATTGTTGGCTTTGGGACCGGGCAGGCAATACAACTCATCGCACTGGGTGACCCAGACGAAGGCGTTCTTCCAGACAAAACGCCCCCGGGGATTTTCGAATTCTTTCAGTCCTGCCTCTCCCGCCTCAGACAGATATCGGGCGGCTTCCCTGACCTTTTCATAGACCTCCAGGGGCGCCGCCCGTCCAGTCACCAACTCCGAATCTGCCGTTGCCATCGCCGGCACCAGAAGTAACAGAAGAAACAGGTTCCGCATGATATGATCTCCCTCCCGGAATAGAATCTGTTTATCATGAAAGCGCAACGATTGGTCTAATGGGACCGAGAACCGCCGGGCACGTCCCCACCCGGCTTTTTCCGTTAAACTGAAATATTAGCACAAAAAAAGGGCCTGTTAAGCCCTTCTGGCATCCCGACAACCCGACAATTTCAGCCCGGTCTCTGGTGCTGATTCGGCTCTAGGTCTCCCGTGCTGCAATTTCCGGCCGTATTCGCCGGGTCACCAAAGGAGACAGCACATAGATAACCATGCACGCGAAACAAAAATGGCCGAAATACGGCGTGAACACAAAGGCCACCCCCAGGAGCATCATGATGGATGCGAACAGGGGATTCCGGTTCATGAATCGCCCGTAATGCAGATAACGGATGGGGTAGACGTTCATCAGAATCGCGGTAAACACCATCAACCCCGAGCAGAAAACACCCCAGGAAACAAAGGCCTCCGAAGCGTCCAGCCGGATCTGGTCCAGAATCACCAGTGGAGAGACCGCCAGCAATGCCGCAGCCGGTGTTGGAAGCCCCTTGAAGAAGCCTGGGATCGGATGTTTATCCAGTGTAAAGTATATCAGCCGAAGGATCCCCATCGCCATATAGAAGATGGCAATCCAGCCCAGTGGAATCCGGTCCATCACCGGAGCATCGATCCCGGATAGAACAATGTAGAAAATCCACGCCGGAACGATGCAGAAACTGACACCGTCGGCCAGGTCATCGAGAAGCGCCCCGAGGCTGATTTTGCGGGGATGGTCGGTGTCCGCAGGCGGCTCGTTCAGGCCCAGTTTCCGGGCCACAGCACCGTCAAGCTTATCAAACAGGGTGGCACCGATCAGAATCAGGAAGGCTTCCCGGATACGACCCTGATAGGCGAAGAAGACGGACAGCAGACCCATCATGGCGTTCATCACGGTCAGGGAATTGGGGAAGAAGGTCAGAAACTTCCGGCGTAGAACCTCGTTCTCCAGACAGAGCTCGTCGAGACAATAGCTGCCGTATTTCCGGCAGTAGCCTGCGATGGAACCGAGATTGATGACCAGAAAAACAATTTCGATCACGAACAGGAGTCGCAGGGGCAGGTTGCCCAGCCACGAGATCCAGAAATAAATCCACGACGGGGGGCCTTCGGGCACGTAAAACGCATGTGCGTATAATAGTGCGGCAACCGGCGCGGCCACGGCGGTTCTCAGCCGGGTAAATTCTCTCATTTCGGGATCCTGCCCCTGCCGGAAAGCAAAACCCCGCATGAACGCCGCAAAGTTGTCCCTCACGAGCACCGTGATACACAGAATCAGGATAAAAATGGCGTGGAGCAGCTCACCGCGGGTGTGCCCCTCTGAAATGAACACCAACCGCCACATCTCTCCGACAGCCACAACGGGGAAGATGATCGAATACACCAGCTTGTCCATGATCCTCTCGGCCAGTTGCCCCATTGGGGAATCGGGCTGGTATCGGGCGGCAAACCAGCCGTCGACAAGATCGAAAGTCATGGAGATAAACAGGAGAACGACGCCGAGGGTGTAAACGACCGGACTTCGGGACCACATCACCGATATTGCGCAGAGCATTCCACCAAAGACCAGGGGCGGACGGCTGTAGACCAGAACTGCCGTTACGCGTCTCGATATAAAGTGTTCTCCGGGCATGCGTTATGTTCCAATTCCAGAAGAAATATCCTGCAGGCTGGATGTGAAGCACCCGTCCACGGGGCGGTCCGCTAAATCGCTGTGGAAGGCTGCGGGTGACGTGACATTTACATGTTTAGAATAGGATATGGACCCCGGCGGTGTCAAGGCGGGTATCCGGCGATTCCGTCGATAATTCGCTATTCCATTGGGCGCTTCTTGCGGAACAGATAATGAAATCCGAGGATCACCAGGAAGGGGAGTTCGACAAGAAATTCGAAGATAAAACCGATGAGGCAATTGATGATAATCAAGAATGGTTTGACAAACGTATCCCGAAACCGCTTAACCGCGGTTCTGATGTGGTCCGTATACCCAGCCATGTCATTCTGCCCAAACACGAGGCGCACCCTCCGGTCCTTTCCCATACCAGCATCGGGTGCGCTTCACAAGATGTCATGAAATGCCATAACGATGCTCCGCATCAGTTTGGTGTCTATTTACGAAGAGGATACGGTCCCGGACAAATCCAGATAGCGTCGTGTCCGGGGTCGGGATCGGTATCGGAATCGGAATCGATCCAGAACGGCATTCGTCGAAGTCGAACCCGATACCGAACCCGATACCGATTCCGATGAATCCGGTCGCTTTAAAGCCGGAAATCATCCACCTTCGCAACGGGATCCGGGTCATTCTTGGATGGTTGGCTTAAGGGACCTTCGCATACACGATCCGAAAGTGACCGGGCGGTTTGCCGTCCGGCTTTCCGTCGCTACCGATTAGGTACATCTGGGTGAGTTCCTGTGACCCCACATCGGAAATCACTTCCAGCCCGCGTTCATTGATGTATCCGTTTACCGCTTCGCTACCTTCCGGAAGACCACTGAGCAGTGGTTCTCCTGCGAGTGCGAGCCGAAAGGCGGCCCGCCGAACCGCCGGGTATTTCTTGTAATCTCCTTTGACCGCCGGGTCCGGCATATAGTCAAAGACCACGGTACTGCCGGGTGCGGAATGGCTGGCGATAAAGCGCAATGTTTTGTCGACCGCCTGGGCGGCAATGTAATAGGTCACCCCTTCCCAAATGATAAAGGTCTTCCGTTTCGGAAGGTACCCCTTCGCCTTGAGCGCCGCCCCAATGTCCTGGGTGTTAAAATCGATCGGAACATAGACGACATTTCTAGGGGCCTTTCCGAAGATCTTTATGACGGTGGCCTGTTTTTGGGCGATGGTCGCCGGCAGGTCCATCTCGAAGAATTTTACCTTTGGCAGGTGTTTTTGAAATCGGTACGCGCGGCTGTCGAACCCCGCCCCCAGCACCAGGACCTGCTCCAGGCCATCCTTTGCCGCTTCCTGGAAAAGGCGGTCGATATGTTTGGTACGTGCGTTGGTATAGTAGTACGTCCCGACGCGGAAGGTCTTGATGAATGTCATGGATGTCTTGAAATCCCGGCTGTAGTGATAGTAGTGCCAGCATTCGTCGCTCACGAACTTTTCCGCGAGATAATCCGGATTTCGCAGCTTTTCATCCGGATGCATGGCGGCCACAGCCCGCTGGGCCGTGGTGATTTCAGCAGTAAATGAAACCTTACCGGGGCGAACAGCCGATGATTTTGCCGGAATCATCAGTATCATCATGGTCACGATGGATGCGATCCATCCGTTTCGAATCAAGGTATGTGCTTGTGCGTGTCGAAACATGTCAGGTTCCTCCTTGAAGTCATAGGAATCAGAAAGCCCGATTTCCACGTTCTGGAATGCTCCTATCGTTCTGGCACCCTTGCATGCATCAGTCCCCAGTGACTTCCGGCCATGCCATCCACTTTACCATCGGATCGCGTCATATATTTGGCGGTCATTTCTTCACCGTTGAGGTCTTCGACGACTTCCAGGCCGGTCTTCCGGACAAACTCTTCTGCCGATGGTTCGGGAAATCCGAATATCCAGGGCTCGCCGTGCACTGCGCAGAGGGTCGCCGAAAAGCGGGCCTTGGGGTATTTTTTCCAGTCCCGGGCCGCCACCCCGGCCAAAAGGTAGTCAAACACCACGGCGGAGCCGGGTGCCGATCGCGCGGCGATAAACTGCAGGGTCGCCTTCACGGCTTCCTCGGTGATGTACATGGTGACCCCTTCCCACACGAAATAGGTTTTCTTTGCAGGATCGTACCCGACCCGAACCAGGGCCTCTTCGATGGTCTCCGTGTTGAAATCGATGGGGGCGTATGCCACGTAATCCGGCACCTCCCCAAGGGCTTGTGCAACGACCTGCTTTTTTCTTTCCAGAGTCGCCGGCAGATCCAGCTCGAAGAACCGGATACCCGGCATCTTCTTCGCAAATCGATACGCCCTCGTGTCGAAACCTGCGCCGAGCACCACCACCTGCTCCAGACCGTCTGAGGCCATTTGCAGCAAAGTTTGGTCGAGTTTGTGGGTCCGGGCATTGACCAGGAAATAGGTGTCGACCCGATAGGCCCGGATCACTCTCATGGAGACGTCGTAGTTTGACGGCTTGTATACGGAATAGTGCCAGTAGGCGGGATTGATAAATTTTACGGCAAGGTAGTCCGGATTTCGGATCTTTTCGTCCGGGCACAGGGCGCCAATTGCCCGAAGGGCCGCAACCCCCTCGGCCGTCCATGAGACTTCCCCGGGCCGGACGGCATCGGCCTTTCGGGCATCGAGAATGGCCACCGCCCCCAGCATGAGAAAGATTGTGACAAATACGAGATAACGCTGATGGGTGCTGTTCCGCTTCATTGAATGCTCCTCCTTTCTCCAGCCGGGCTGTCACGCCGGCGGGCTGTCCGAGACAGATACGGGTTCCGGTTGGCGACCTTCGACGATTCCTGCAGCCCCTGACCGTCGTCCAAAAACCACATAAACACAAAGCCCCAGGGCCAGTGTTGCGACTCCGGCCAGTATCGGTCCGGGCCGATTAATCACCGAGATGTAAACAATCCAGAGATTACCGAGAATAAAAATCAGCGGCGGGATGGGATAGGCGAACGTGGCATACACCCCGGACGGCAAGGGATCCCGAAACCGGAGCCGGATCAAACCGGCAACCGTGAGCATGGCCGACAGGGACAGGGTAAACCCGATATACAGCAGCAGCCAGTCATAGGCCGCCGTGAGTATCATGACTACCGAAAGACCGGCCTGCAGACCGATGGCCGGCGCCGGTGTGCGCCGACAGGCATCGACACGGCCGAATGCACTGAAAAATAGTCCGTCCCGGGCCATGGCATAATAGACCCTGGGACCGGTGAGAATCATGGCGCTGAGAACCGACAGCAACCCCACCGCGATGGCGCCGTTGATCAGAGCGCCGACGGTATTCCCGAACAGCGCGTTTGCAGCGGCGGCACCGATCTCGAGAAGCCCGGCCATCTGCGCTGGCGGTAATGCATAGATATAGACGAAATTCAATAGAATGTAGAGTCCGCTGACGACCATCGTGCCGATAAGCAGGGCCATCGGAATATTTCGCCGTGGCCGTTGGATCTCCCCGCCGAGATAGGCCGCCGCATTCCAGCCGCTGTAGGCAAAGGACACAAAAATCAGGGCAATCGCAAACTCGACTCTAAAAATTTGCCCTGATCCGGGAAATTCGCCCAGATGCTCAAAACTACCATTTCCGGATGTAAACCCGGCGACAATAAAAATGACGATGAGACCCACCTTGAAGAGGGTCAACACATTCTGAACCCGACTGCCCAATTTGAGGCTATGACAATGAAGGATGGAGACGGCACCCACCACACCGATGGCGATGACCAGCCGAGGCGACATCGCAACGGGGGGAAGGCCGGCGATGGAGACGGACCATTCAACATTCGGCGAAGAGGACATCGCCTTTAAGAAATACGTCGCAAACGCGATGGCGGCCGCAGCGATGGGTGCTGAAAATCCCACAATCAGGGAGATCCATCCGGATAAAAACCCCATCGGTCGCCCGAACGCCTTCTTAAGAAAGAGGTACTCACCACCGGCACTGGGAAACCTGACCCCGAGTTCTCCGTAACAGAGGGCGCCGCAGAGGGCGAAGATACCACCGACCATCCAGCACAACAGCATCAGATATGGGCTGCCCACTTCGCCGATGACAAATCCGGATGTCGTAAAAATCCCTGTGCCGACCATGTTGGCGATCACCAGGGCTGTGGCGGTAAACAACCCGATATCCCGTTTGAGTTCTGTATGATGGTCCGGTTCTGTCATGACAGAAATACCCTTTTGGGCTTTTAATGACTCATTTGAGTATTTCTGTCAAGTACAAATATAAATAAAATCGATGGAAACGATGACCGAAAAGTCGTAGGGCAGTGAAATGCAAAATTAAAATCACCTCTGCGACCTCTGCGCCGTTGCGGTGATAGGTTGATCATAAAAGGAATCGGAACGGAATTCTGTAAATCGCTATAGAAAGGGCCGTTTAGCGGGTAAGGTTGGTTTGAGGGTCTGGAAGGCGGCACTCATGAAACAGCGGAGCGGAAGCGGCCCCGGAACGTATGCCCTTTAACCCTGACCCCGGGTTAAAGGGCCGAAGCGGACGGTTCGCTACCCGTGAAGGATGAACGCGTTGAGGAGCAACGGCAGCGTGAACCATGACAGGCCGGCAATGAGGACCACGATAAACTGGACAAGATCCGTCCAGAACTGTGAATCTTTCCAGAACTCCACTTCGGCCACCGCGCACGCCGAGCCGGTCGCAGCGCATGGAAACGGGATGACACCGTCGCTGTTCTCCGGGAAGGCCGTTCGACCGGTTTGAACCCGAAGCTGCCGCACGATCATCCGGATCATTTTCTTGTCTTCCAGTCTTTGGGCGTCGGACAACAACTGCATATACAGGTCGATGTTGTCGCCATCAAAGGTTGGTAAGCCGGGCATAAGTCTTCCCTCCAGCCGTTATCCGGACCGCCGCCGGGTATATTCGGCGTCCTGTGGTTGATGGAGCAGGGATGAAATCTTATCCGTAATGTAGCCGATCAGGTCACTGTCGTCAATTTTGACCGCTTTTTCCAGCATCCCCAGATAGTCTTCCAGCCCCGGGAAGCGATCCAGCACAGGTCTGCTGATTTCGACACCATGGATGCCCGCTGTCGGTTGAGCATCCGTACTCGGCATCAATTCGGAAACCGGCAGGCCGAGAACCTCAGCCATGTTTTTCAGATCATCGTCGGTCGGCACCTGCTTGCCGAGTTCAATGTTCTTCACCTTGGTTCGGCCCGATTCAAAGGAGGTGGAAAACGCCTTTGCGCCAAAATCTCCCTGGTTCATCTGGGCGCGCCTTCGAAGCACCTGGATGATTTCTGCCTGTTTTAGTTCCATCGATGCCTCCATATGAGATATACATAAGATAGATGTGCACACCTTTATGAGATCTTTATTATAGCTTTTTGGGAAACACGTCAAGTTTATACCGGCGAGAGGAACTGTGTCACAATGGGGAAAACGTGGAATCTTGATGATCAGGTCATACCGGAATCGATCCGCCGTAAAGGATGTCACGAACTATTCGCGCTATTTCGGCTGTAGTTTCTCTATCTTCTTGGCCAGGGCCTCGACCTTCTTGGTCAATTCAGCGACCTGCTCCTTGGTTGCCAGGTTCATCTTACCCATGACATCTTTAACCCGACGGTCTACCGTTTCTGAGATCCAGTCTTTCATATTGCCGGCGTAACCGACGATCTCCTTCTTCAACTTGCCGGCTTCGGCCGCCGTCAACTCCCTGTTTTTAACGAGACGCTTGATCAGCTTGTCTCCTTCGTCTTCAGCCAGATGCACGGCGCTTTTCCAAAAAGAAGCATACTTCTGTGCATAATCGGAGACCGCCCCGCCACCCTTTCGGAGCAGGTCAAACAGCAACCCGGGGGGAACCTCATCTTCCTTGGCATCCTTCCTGTCCCGGGCAAGCAGCTGGGACACGATGGACGATGTAATATCCTCCCCGTTGGTATTATCAATAATTTGGACTTCTTCTCCGTCTTTGATCAACTCGGCCAAACGCTTCAAAGAGATGTAGCGTTTGTCGGTGGTATCATATAGTTTCCGATTGGCATACTTTTTGATTTTTCGCATCGTGCGGCCTCCTTTCAGAGCATACGCGTTAAGCCCGGCCTCCCCGCCGGCCCCCTATACCGGGGCCTTTTCGACGAGCCGGTCGATCTGCCGATTGAGAGAATCGACCGACCGTTCGAGAGCGGCGATATCTTCGGCCCGGACCAAATCGAGCCGATCGGGCAATCCGTTTACGGCAGACGACACCATACCTTCAGCCCGCGCAACGGCAGAAATCTTGAGCACCATCCGGTGCCCGGTGGTAGGTCCGTCAGCGAGGGCATCAATGGTATTCTCGGTCACGGTGTTATCCTCCGGATCAATGGCTTTGCATTAATAATAACGCAACGTGCCATAGAATCGAATATGACGCTCCGCGTCATTGAAGTCAAGAAAAATATCTATCGTGATGTAATGAAATTGGGAGTATCGCGTCCCATTCAAAGATACAGCCCCAGGTTGTCAGACCGGGCCACCCCCCGGGAATGGAATCGGCGGGTGGGTTTCCGAAACCCTCTCGATTTTCGAGCCCGCAACGTGTATCCGCCGCTTTGCGGCCGGACAGCAACGACCCCGGTTTCGGAAAGCACCTGAACACCCATCTGCTCGGCAAGATACAGGTAATTCTTATCGAGGGTATTCTTGCCGCCGTCACGGCAACCGGTCATGCAGGCACTGCACAGGGTGCAGCCGGGCCGGGCCTCTTCCGTCAAAATACGGGTCCGGAACCGTTTCCCCGGGCTCTCCAAAAAAGACGCCGACATCGTTGATATGGAAGTAGAAGGGTGGGTTTCAGTGGCACTGCTTTTTATCCCATCTGATGATACAGTACAAGCCTTGATATCGGCGTAGGGGATGTGCTAGAGAACCTCCCCGATTCCGGACTCTTCATGACATCTTTTCAGCATTTTGGCCAAAACAAGCATAGAGTCCAGGATTACGCACGGCATGAAGCAGATGAATTCAAAGGAGGGTTGGTTATTATGGAAAAGGAAGTACTGAGCGCCATGAAAAAGGCCGGCAAGCCGGTCAAGGCCGGCGAAGTCGCCGAGATGATCGGGAAAGACAGCAAATCCGTATCCAAAGTCATCAAGTCTCTGAAGGAAAGCGGCAAGATCATTTCACCCAAACGGTGTTACTACGCACCAAAGTAGGATTCAGCCGTTTCCTCTATTCATTTTAGGCATTTTAGGCATTTAGAAATTTTAGGCATTGCTATCCAGAAGGTGGGGATGTTCTTTATGTCGATGCCCTACAAATAAGAAGCCCCCGCTGTTTTCACAGCGGGGGCTCTAATCGATTTCGTCAATTCCTACTTCTGCTCGTCTTTGACCTCTTCGAAGTCGGCGTCCACAACATCCTCTTCAGGTGCGGCGCCACCCTGGGCGCCGGCATCGGCGCCGCCGTCCTGCTGCTGCCCGGCGGCGGATGCCTGCTGATACATCGCTTCCGCCAGTTTATGGGATGCCTGGGTCAACTCTTCCGTGAGCCGCTTGATTTCGTCAACATCTTCGCCTTCGATGGCCGTCTGCAATGCGACCTTGGCCTCATCGACCTTGTTCCGCGTCTCGCTGTCGACCTTGTCACCAAGCTCTTTCATCGATTTTTCGGTGGAATAAATCAAGGCATCGGCCTGATTTCGGGCTTCTACGAGCTCTTTTTTCTTCTTATCGTCTTCCGCGTGCAATTCGGCATCCTTGACCGCCTGATCGATCTCTTCCTGGCTCAGACCGGAGGATGCCGTAATCTGGATAGACTGCTCCTTGTTGGTGGCCAGGTCCTTCGCGGAAACGTTGACGATACCATTGGCATCGATGTCGAAGGTGACCTCGATCTGGGGCACACCCCTTGGCGCAGGCGGTATGCCGACCAGTTCAAAGCGACCGAGGGTCTTGTTGGTGGCAGCCATTTCCCGCTCCCCCTGCAGGACATGAATGGATACCGCCGGCTGGCTGTCTGCCGCCGTTGAAAAAATCTGGCTCTTTTTGGTGGGAATCGTCGTGTTCTTTTCAATCAACCGGGTCATGACCCCGCCAAGGGTCTCGATACCCAGGGACAGGGGGGTCACATCGAGGAGCAGCACGTCCTTGACGTCACCCCTGAGAACGCCGCCCTGAATGGCCGCCCCGAGCGCCACAACTTCATCGGGGTTCACGCCCTTGTGGGGATCTCTCTCAAAGAGTTTTTTAACCCGATCCTGAACAACCGGCATCCGGGTCATGCCACCGACCAGAATGACCTCCTGGATATCACCGGGGCTGAGCCCGGCGTCCTTCAGTGCAATGCGGCAAGGGCCCTCCAGCTTGTCGATCAGGTCGGCGACAAGGGACTCCAGTTTCGCGCGGGACAGTTTCATGTTCAGATGTTTGGGCCCGCTGGCATCGGCGGTGATAAACGGCAGATTCACATCCGTTTCCATGGAGGTGGAAAGCTCCATTTTGGCCTTTTCGGCCGCTTCCTTCAGACGCTGGAGCGCCATCTTGTCGCCTCGCAAGTCGATCCCCTGATCCTTTTTGAATTCGTCCGCGAGATAATCGATGATACGCAAGTCAAAATCTTCACCACCGAGATGCGTATCGCCGTTGGTCGCCTTGACCTCGAACACCCCTTCGCCGATTTCCAGGATCGATATATCGAAGGTTCCGCCACCCAGGTCGAACACCGCGATCTTCTGATCGGATTTCTTGTCCAGCCCATAGGCCAGGGAGGCGGCCGTCGGCTCGTTGATAATCCGTTGAACATTGAGGCCGGCGATTTTACCCGCCGTCTTGGTAGCCTGGCGCTGACTGTCGTTAAAGTACGCAGGAACCGTAATGACAGCATCGGAGACAGGCTCACCCAGGTAATCTTCCGCATATTTCTTGATGTGCGCCAACACGAAAGAGAAAATCTCTGCCGGGCTGTGCACCTTGTCTTTCAGTCGGATGCGGACATCGCCGTTGGATGCCTCTTCCAGTTTATACGGCAGAATGTTGATATCGTCCTGCACCTCTTTTGATTTGAACTTCCGCCCGATGAGACGTTTGACCGCAAAAACCGTATTCTCCGGATTGGTCACGGCCTGCCTCTTTGCAATCTGACCAACCAGCCGTTCGCCGCTGTCGGAAACGGCAACGACCGATGGCGTGGTTCGTCCACCTTCCGGGTTGGTGATCACCTGGGCATCGGCCCCTTCCATCACCGCTACGCAGGAATTTGTGGTCCCTAGATCAATCCCAATAATTTTACCCATCTGAACTCCTCCTTCACCCAAAACTATCAAACTCGTGAATACTCAGATTAGCCGCCGTGGCGCCCTCCTCAACCCGTAGAATTAACCGGGTATTCGCGATACAACGACCATCGCCGGCCGTAGCAGGCGATCATGTATCAAATAGCCTTTTTGCAACTCGGAAATCACTGTATTATTCGGCTGGTCGGGCGACTCTTCCTGCATTACCGCCTGATGGAAGGTCGGATCGAAGGGCTTTTCAAGCGATTCGATCGGCTTTACGCCGAATTTGTCAAAAACCTTCAGGAAATCTCTAAGCACCAGATCGACGCCCTTGACGAGGCCCGCGACATCCTGATCGTTCGAGTCTGATAAATGGATTGCCCGTTCCAGGTTATCCACTACAGGCAGAAGCTCTTTAACCACATTCTCGACAGCGAACTTGCGAAAATCCTCTTTTTCCCGGGCGGTCCGCTTTCTGAGGTTATCCAGTTCGGCCGAAGCCCTTAGAAATCTGTCGTAGTTCTCCTGGGCTTCTTTTTTGACGGATTCCAGCTCCGTCTTCAGTTCGTCGAGTGTCTCAGCGGGTTGTTCAACCATGGGCTCTTCCAGCCCATCGATCGTCTCGCTGGACATTTCCGGATCACCGCCGGCAGCCTGATGCTGGTTTGTTTTGTTGGAATCGCTGTCTTTTGACTGGATATCGATCGTTTTCCGGCGTGCCATCCGATGCCGTTCTCTTTTCTTGTAAATGTCCAAGAACCGGGGAATTAACTCTGAGCAAAAATAAGACGGAGTAGTTGGATGTCAAGACGGATTTGCCGCGACAAAACCGTGTAATGAAAGGCTTTCCGGGGGACTTTGTTCAGAACCTGAAGGGCACCGTCACCGCATTCCGGGCACGATATAGGAGAGGTTGTGCACCCCCTGTCGAGTTATCTCCTCGGCATCATGGCCAGCACGTGACCGGGATCGGTCCGCGACACAGTCTGCATCACTTATCGCTGCTTCCTTCCGGACCTGACGAGGTTCGTGATCGTCTGTTGCGCGGCGGCCGGTCGATGGCCAATCCGCTTTGTTAACAAACCCTCTGGGGGGAATTCAGCCCCGCATAAGCGGATTTCGGGAAAAGGGCACCGCTAGCTCCCCGCCTAGCACAACCGGGAACATGGTTATAGCTGAAACGGAAAATATTGCAAGCGTACGTGTGAATATTCAGCCTTTTGGAGAAATGGTCGTCATCTGCCTGCCCACAACATCTTCAACATGCAGATGCCTCGGTATACAATATTGTGGGTTGATATTGACTTTTATCCCCTCCTAAAATAATGTGAGGTTATCCGGTTTTCCATGATTCCGTGACCGGCCAATGCGCATATGCGCGGAAGTATAGTGAGGAAACGATGCTGTCCTTAATGCGTCTGATGGTCATTGCGATCGGGTTGTGCAGTCTTACGGTCACGACCGGCTGCCCGGTCGTGGTGGTCGGGGGTGCCGCAGGTGCCGGGGCTTATGCCTACAGCAAGGGGAAGTTGACTCGCTCCTATCAGGCCGATTACGATAGGACAATAGCAGCTTCCCTGGACACCCTCGAGAACCTTGAGATGGCCATCGAAGAGAAACCGGCCGGGGACGCCATAACGTCGGTGATAAAAGCCAAAAACTCCAGCGGCACGCCGGTGGCGGTTACCGTCACTCTGGTGGCTCCGAACATTACAGAAGTTTCGGTCCGTTCCGGCACTGTCGGATTGTGGGACAAGAAAGTATCCAAACTGGTACATGCCAACATCGCGCAACGGCTTCAGTAGTTTCCGGTTTCTCCGCAACTTAAAAGAGACCATTGCGCAATTTGCCATGTTCCACCCCGGTGATCGGGTCCTGGTGGCGCTTTCAGGGGGGCCGGATTCCATGGCCATGCTGCACGGCCTTCTTCAGTTAACCCCGGAGTTCCCCATCCGCCTGGGGGTGGCCCATCTGAACCATCAGCTCAGGGAAGCGGCATCCGAAAGGGATGCCGCATTCGCCGCCAAAACAGCGGCACAACTCTCTCTTGCCTTCTATTCGCGATCAGAGGATGTCAGCGCCTACCGGCGCGCCTTTCACCTTTCTCCCGAAGAGGCTGCGCGGGAACGGCGTTACGCTTTTCTGATTCAAACAGCACAGAAACATGGCTATGGACGGATCACTGTGGGCCATACCGCAGACGACAATGCGGAACTGGTCCTGATGCATGTGCTTCGGGGCAGCGGTCCCAAAGGGCTGTCGGGAATCCCGCCTGTGCGGGGGCCGATCGTCCGGCCCTTGATCCAGACGACCCGGAAAGACATCCTTGCGTTTCTTGCCGCCGGCGGAATCCCCTGGGTGGATGATGCCTCCAACAGGGACGAGCGGCTGCTGCGCAACAGGATCCGTCACCGGGTCATTCCGTATTTAGAGGAAATGGTGCATCCGGCGGTATCGGCCAGCCTCAACCGCATGGCCGCCATCATGCGTGACGAGGACACGTGGCTGGACGCCCGCACCGAGTCCATGTTCAATCACTGCCTGGTCGCACGAGAGGCCGGGTCCGTCAGGCTCACGGTAGATCGCCTCGTAAAGAGTCATCCCGGAGCACAACGGCGGATCGTACGGAGAGCGGTGGCCGTGGTTACGGGACGACTGCGAAAATTGACCTACTTGCACGTGGAAGCGGTTCTGAAACTGATTCATGAGGGACCGCCGCGAGGCCATGTGGACCTGCCGGAGGGGCTTCAGGTAGACCGACATGCGGGTGAGATCATTTTTTCCAAGGCGACCTCTTGTGAACACCCGCGACCGCAATCGCGGGGCTTCACCTACGAACTTCGGAAACCGGGTTCGTTGGAAATACCTGAAATTGGAATGATCCTGAAACTTTCCGCGATCGACCGGACCGCTCTGCCCAAATTCCGCTTTGCTGGACAGCAGGTCGCCTTTTTTGATATGAAAAAGGTTTGTTTTCCCGTCACGGTTCGAAACGCCAGCCCCGGGGACCGGTTTCAGCCCTTGGGCATGACGGGCACACAGAAGCTCTCGGATTACTTTATCAATCACAAGGTCCCGCTTGGGGACCGCCGCCGCTGCCCGGTGCTGGTCAGCGGAGACACCATTGTATGGGTCGCGGGACATCGTATCGCTGAAACGGTCAAGGTCGACGCGTCGACCCGATCGGTGCTGCGCGGCGAACTGCTTCTTGCCTGACCGCCGGTAATGGTTAATATAGAAGTGTCATAATACTTTCGGGTCGTGCGGTTTACCGGCGGACCGGCCGCAGAGGTGAGCAGATCCGCATATCCGTCCCGAGCCCCATGAGGAGGATGAAGTCTTTGAATCCGTTCTACAAGAACCTTGCGCTTTGGCTGGTCATCACGATGATGATGATCATGCTCTACAACCTGTTTACCCAGCAAAACATTGCAGAAAACAGCATCAGCTATACCGAATTTCTGGAAATGGTCGACAACGAGCGTGTCGATGAAGTGGTAATCCAGGGGCAGGAGCTTTTCGTAACCGATTCCAATCGGACCCGTTTCAAGGTCTTCGCCCCCCAGGATACCGATCTGATCCAGACCCTGCGTCAAAAAGGTGTGGTTATTTCAGCCAAGCCGCCGACCGAATCCCCGTGGTACATGAATATTCTCCTATCATGGTTTCCCATGATCGTTCTGATCGCCGTGTGGATATTCTTCATGCGGCAGATGCAAAGCGGCGGTGGGAAGGCGTTGTCCTTTGGGAAAAGCCGTGCCCGGTTGATGTCGGACCAGTCGGCCAAGGTCACTTTCGATGATGTCGCCGGGATCGACGAGGCCAAGGAAGAGCTCAGTGAGATTGTCGAATTCCTTCGAGATCCCAAAAAATTTACCCGACTCGGCGGCCGCATTCCCAAAGGTGTGCTGCTGATGGGACCGCCGGGGACCGGAAAGACGCTTTTGGCCCGGGCCATTGCCGGAGAGGCCGGCGTCCCGTTCTTCAGTATCAGCGGTTCAGACTTTGTGGAAATGTTCGTCGGCGTCGGTGCGTCCAGGGTCCGCGACCTGTTCGTCCAGGGTAAGAAAAACGCACCGTGCATCATCTTCATCGACGAAATCGATGCCGTGGGGCGTCACCGCGGCGCGGGGCTGGGCGGCGGCCACGATGAGCGGGAGCAGACGCTCAATCAGCTCCTGGTTGAAATGGACGGCTTTGAATCCAACGAGGGCGTCATTCTCATATCCGCCACCAATCGCCCGGATGTTCTCGACCCGGCCCTTTTGAGACCGGGCCGATTTGACAGACAGGTGGTGGTTTCCATGCCCGATATCCGGGGTCGTGAAAAAATCCTCCGGGTCCACATGAAACGCACCCCGGTGGACGAAGGGGTCAATGTCACCATTCTGGCCAAGGGGACACCGGGTTTTTCCGGAGCCGATCTGGAAAACCTGGTCAATGAAGCTGCCCTGCTAGCCGCAAAGCGGAACAAAGATCACCTGGATATGATGGACTTCGAGGACGCCAAAGACAAAGTCTATATGGGTCTCGAGCGAAAATCCAAAGTCATCAGCGACGAAGACAAGAAAACCACCGCCTACCATGAAGGCGGGCATGCATTGGTAGCCAGATTCCTGCCTGAAACCGACGCAGTCAACAAGATCACCATCATTCCACGGGGCCGGGCGGCCGGCATCACCTGGTTTCTTCCCGAAGAGCGTGATTTCAAATACAGGGACCAGCTCGAGAGCGAACTGTCCGTGGCTTTTGGAGGTCGCGCCGCCGAAGAGCTGGTATTTAACCGTATCAGCACCGGCGCAGCCAATGACATCAAGCAGGCTACGGCTCTGGCCCAAAAAATGATCCGCTCGTGGGGAATGAGCGACGACTTGGGGCCCCTGTCTTACGAAGTCGGCGAAGAACAGATTTTCCTCGGCCGTGAGATCTCCCAACACCGGGACTACTCCGAAGAGACGGCACGTCGTATCGATGGAGAGGTCATGAAACTCATCCAAAGTGCCTATGCCCGGTCAAAGAGCATTCTCGAAGAGAATTTGGACATTCTGCATCGTCTGGCCGGGGAACTGATCGAAAAGGAAACGGTCATGGGCGCCGAGCTGGATGAACTGATCAAGGAAATGAGGCCGGGGATACGACTGCCGTTCAACCACGCGGACAAAGCGGCAGATGATACCGAACAGCCACGCGACGCCTGATTGCGCCACCCGGCGATACAACGATAAATGATCTCCCGAAACACTTACAGCCTGATCTGGGGACGGCACAGACTGGAACTGGGTGCCAAGACCGCTGTCATGGGGGTGGTCAACGTTACGCCCGATTCCTTTTCCGACGGGGGTCACTTCTATTCCGCCGATAGCGCCGTAGCCCACGGCCGAAAATTGGCCGAAGATGGCGCTGACATACTGGATATCGGGGGAGAGTCCACCCGCCCTTTCTCGGAACCGGTCACTGTAAAAGAGGAATTGCAGCGCGTCCTTCCGGTCATCGAATCCCTGGTCGATCAGGTTTCCATCCCCATATCCATCGATACCACCAAGGCAGAGGTCGCCCGACAGGCTCTCGATGCGGGTGCCGCGATCATCAACGACATCGGCGCCCTCCGTCACGATGCCGAGTTGGGGGCCGTCGCATCCGAATACAGGGTCCCCATCATTCTGATGCACATGCTTGGCACCCCCAAAACCATGCAACTGACCCCGAAATACGGAGATCTCATCGGCGAGATCCGGACATTTCTGGAACAGGCTGTGGAGAGGGCCGAGTCGGCCGGCATCCCCAGGGAAATGATCATCGTCGATCCCGGCATCGGTTTTGGGAAAACGTTTGATCACAATCTGTCCCTGTTGCAGCAATTGGGAAACTTCCAGGACATGCGCGCACCAATCCTGGTCGGGCCATCCCGGAAGGCATTCATCCGGCACCTGTTAAAGGGAGACAGGGACTCGGATCCATCTCCCCTGGTCCCGGAGGTGGAAACCGGCACCCAGGCCGCCGTGGCGGCATCCATTCTAAACGGCGCACATATCGTCCGTGTTCACGACGTGGGCAGTACCCGATCCACGGCCACCATCATCGACGCCATCGTCAATATAGCGCATTAGGTCCTGAAAAGTTGTCGTTCATCCAGGCCACAGAAGAGGATATTTTCCAATTGAGTCGGTGGGATAGCAGAGGGTTCAAGGGGCCAGGGATTCAAGATTTCGATTGAAATGCTAAAGAATTATGTTGCACGATTTTATTTATAGGAACGGTATCGAATCATGCTACTGGTCATCGACATCGGCAATACGAACACGGTCATGGGGATCTACGACGGCAGCAGCCTTTTGAAAGACTGGCGTGTCCGCACCGAGCGCAACACCACGGAAGACGAGTTCAATGTGCTGGTCTCCAGTCTGTTCACTGCCGGCGGCATCCGCCCTGCAGGCATCACCCGCACGGTCATCTCCTGTGTGGTCCCTCCGATGAAAACCATTTTCGATTCCTTTTGTCGAAAATATCTGGGCCATGCACCCTTCTGGGTGGACCCGCGTGCATTTGATTTGATGCCGATTCTTCTCCCAAACCCTGCCGAAGTCGGTGCCGACCGCATCGTCAACGGCATCGGAGCCTTTCATCGCTATCAATCGAGCCTCGTGGTCATCGATTTCGGCACGGCAACGACCTTTGATGCCATATCGGAAAGAGGGGAATACCTCGGTGGTGCCATCAGCCCGGGAATCATGATTTCGGCGGAGGCGTTATTTCAGAAAGCATCAAAGCTGCCGAGGGTCGAGCTTTTCTCCCCGCCCGAAGCAGCCATCGGAAAAGACACGGCCAGCAGCATGCAGGCCGGAATCATCCTGGGATATGCCGGACTGGTTGACGGTATGGCTCACCGCCTGGCCTCGGAAATGGCGACCCAGCCGAAAATCATCGCCACCGGTGGCTTGGCCGAGCTAATGGCCGGCGTTTGCCGATCCATCGAAGAAGTGGACCAGTCCTTGACCCTGGAAGGCCTGCGGATTATTGGTGATCTCATCACCGGATAACCGGGGGCGCAAGACGTATGGTACGTAAAAAGGGTTGCCCCGATCCCCCACTTCCGGCGCCCTCCGGCTCTCCTATGATAAAACGAAGGTCAGAATTCCATTTTATGATACGTCGCAGGAACACCCGGTGTACAAACTTGGTCCGCTCCGCCCGGAGAGGGACCCGGATGTGATCGACGAAGTGGTGACTTGGACACGGGCCGCCGATAGAAACGGTCTCCTTATCATTTAAGCGTCAGACCCTGTCGGCGACACGAACCGGAAACACAAAGCGGTTCTCTTGGGCCACCACGGAACCGTAAATGTAAGTTTTGGTGGGATGCTACGACAACCGGTTCGGAGGGGTCGTTGCGATCGTTGTCACGGTGGGTGTTTGTGTGCCGGGAGCCGTTGGCTCAGCGTTTCGCTGAAAAAGTGATCCTACAGGCCTGAAATTCCCTCGTGACCGGGGAGCACTGAGGTCAGTCCGATGTTTGTGTCCCACAGACGGGTCCGAAAAGAATTTTCCATTCGGAGGTGTATACCGATACAACGGCATTTGACGTGCATTTAAAAACAGCCCACTTCTTGGATGTTGATAGTGCGGTCAAGGAATGGGTGGGTGCCAAGAAAGCAAAAATGTGGTATCGACAGTACGGATAAAATATCCGTTTAAAAATTTCGATGCCATCTTCAGGTGAATCCCCTTCTTATTGGTTCATGTCTGAAAACGGGTAAGGAGAAAACAATGGCCAATGACTTTGCAACAGCTCTTAAAGAGGCGGCCCCGGAACTGCTGAGTTTTGATGAGCTGAAAACGCTTCAGGTGAACCTCGGCGATCGCTGCAATCTGAGCTGCAGGCACTGCCATGTGAACGCCGGCCCCAACGGGGAAAAGGTCATGTCCAGAGAGATTATGGATCGGGTGCTGGCCGTGCTCGGAAAGCATCCCGGTCTGACCCTGGATATCACCGGGGGAAGTCCGGAGATGAATCCCAACTTCAAGTACCTCATCGACAGCGCACGCCCCACCGTTGACAGGTTGATGGTCAGATCGAATATTTGCGTCCTTCTTGAACCTGGGTACGAATGGATTCCCCAGTGGTATGCCGATCAGGGGATCATCCTGATCGGATCGCTTCCCTGCTACACGGCCGAGAACGTCGCCAGGCAGCGGGGGCCGGGTGTCTTCGAAAAGAGCGTCACGGCGCTTCAAATGCTGAACCGTTTGGGGTACGGCAAAGAGCTCGAATTGAATCTGGTTTACAATCCGGGGGCGGATTTTCTCCCGGTTCACCAGCGCAAGCTCGAGGCCGACTACAAGCGGGAACTCTATGAAAAATATGGGATCACGTTCTCCAATCTCTTTACCATCACGAATGTTCCCATCGGCAGGTTCGGTGAGAAACTGAAAAAGCAGGGGCGGCTGGATGCCTACATCGATCTGCTCCGCGGAAACCTGAACATGACGGCAGCCTCGAACATTATGTGCCGGACATTGATCAGTGTGGATTATGAAGGGCTGCTTTACAACTGTGACTTTAATCAGGCCCTCGGACTGCCGATTCTGGATACGGAATTTAAACCGGTCCGTATCGAGAACATCGAATCGGTCACCAACGGGCATCCGATTATCACCGCAAGTCATTGCTTTAGCTGCACGGCAGGGGCGGGATCAAGCTGTATCGGGGCCCTCGACAAGGATGCTACATGCTCTATAGATCGATCCCCGGCTATTTCTCAGCGGATTGAATGACGGCAGGCAGCATCAAACCGGGTGGGAGGACGGAGCAGTTTAGGCCATGCCCATTGATTGCTCCAGTTGGCGAATCTGCTTTTCGATCTTTTCCTTCTCTACCTCGGAAAGATTTTCGTCCCGGAGTCGCCGCTGCAGTCCCAAAAGGATCATTTCGGCCCGATATTCGTTGCAGGTGTAGTCCATGGTAACGGCCTAACCGGGAATTCAAGTTGCTTCTGCACGTGCGGCCATGAGTTCCGTCATGTGCCTATTTCCATTCCAAGTTACAAATTCCAAAACTCACATTTCAATCCGCCGAGGGCGGGCAAGTATCCAGTATCCCGTCAGCCCGTTGGCCCCACGTAGGTATTAGGTATTGGGTATTGGGTATTCGGTCGTCGGTACAACCTTCAACACGGCGGAATGTCAATCATGGTTCTTATCACTATACTTTCAGCTTTGAGCTTTCAGCACTAATCTTTTCAGTTCATCCAGTATCCAGCATCCAGCATCCAGCATCCAGTATCCCAGTATCCAGCATCCAGTCCGCCAGAGGTTTACCCGCCTCAGGTGGGCGGGCAAGCATCCAGAATCCGCAATATGGAATGCTGATCAGGCTCTTCCCGTCTTGTACATCGCCTCACGATATACTCTGTAAAACGCCACGGAATCTGCTACTCCCTTTTTGACGATCGACTGAAAGTCGTTGATATTCTTTTTGTTGACAACGACATTAGCGCTCTTGGCAAAGGCCATCATATGGTCGTTGGTACGAAAACGCTCGGTGATCAGGGCAACAAAAATGTTCCGGCGAACAACCATGCCAAGCCGGTCTAAAAACCGCAGCACGTTGTTTTCATCCGGATCCGAGGTGCCGAACATCTCGTTCAGGACCACCACGTCAAATACGTGAAATCGCATTTGCTTCAGCGCATCTACCGGTGTCTTGGCCTCCCGCACCTGGTATCCGAGAGCCCCCAGGGCCTCACGGATCTTGGCCCGGATGTCCGGCTCGCTTTCACACAGCAATGCCGTCTCGGCCCCTTCCTCTAGAAAATCAAACGGCTTGTCCTCGGCATCGTAATTTTCGCCCCCTTCTTCTGTCACCCGTCCGGGTGCCGCAGCCGGTCCGGCATCTTCAGGGGCTTCGGGGTCCACAGTGATTTTCTCTTTGCACTTGGGGCAGGCCAGGGAAAAGGCCTGGCCTTTGGGAACCTTTTCATCCGGTATTCTGAATTTCGCGTTACATTTATCGCAAATGATATCCATGTATTTCCCCCGACTCTCTCGTGCAACGTTTTACGCTGTCGCCGATAGTGCGCGATTAACTCTTCTTGCCGTAATCGATATCAATTTCCAGGTCGTCAATGTCGGTCGTCTTTTCGCCCCTGGCGGATTTGACCCGGTCAATGCCGCGCCCCACGACCCCCCTGTGAGAGGCGTATGCCATGGCCGTTTCCTCGGTGATCTGCTCCGTCTTGTAAAGTCCAACGATGTGTTTGTCGAATGTCGTCCATCCATAGGCATCGCCTTTTTCGATAATGTCATAAAACGTCTTCCCCTCGGATTCGCCGCGGAGAACCGTGTCCTTGACCCGGAGATTGACGCCCATGACTTCAAAGGCGGCCACCCGTCCGCCGCCGATTTTTGGCAGGAGCCGCTGGCAGATAATCCATCGTATGGTGTCTGCCAGTCTGATTCGGATCTGGTTTTCTTCTTCTTTGGAAAACATCCCGAGGATACGGTTGACGGATGATCCGGCATCCACCGTATGCAGAGTCGTGAGCACCAGGTGACCGGTCTCTGCCGCGCTGAGCCCAATCTCTACCGTTTCCCGGTCCCGCATCTCACCGACCAGGATGACTTTCGGCGCCTGACGCAAAGCCGCACGCAGCCCGGTGGCAAACGTGTCAAAATCATTGCCCATCTCTCTCTGGTTGAAGGTGGATTTTTTATGAGGGTGCTGATACTCGACGGGATCTTCAAGGGTAACGACATGCACCGACGTGTTCTCATTTATCTCGTTTAACACCGCTGCCAGGGAGGTCGACTTACCACTGCCGGTAGCACCGGTGACAAACACAATGCCATTCTTTTCCTTGGCCACATCGTAGAAGGGCTCCGGTAAATGCATCTCCTCGATGGTCGGAATCTTGGTCTCCAGCTTCCGCAGAACAACAGAGTAATTGTTACGCTGGGAGAATATGTTCACCCTGAAGCGGGCTTTGCCCGGCAATTCATAGGACATGTCACACGAACCCTCTGATAGAAGGGCCTCTGTCAGACGCCGGTTCTGATTCAGCAGTGTGAGGGCAAACACCTCCGACTGGAAAGGGGTCAGTTCATGGACCGGCGGATCCATTTCAACCCTTGTGAGCAACCCGGATGATTCGACCTGGAAGGGTTTACCCACGGTGAGGTTGAGGTCCGAGACATTGCCGTAAGCATCGAGCATACGGGTAAGGATATAGTCAACTTCTTGTTTTTGCATGACCGCCTCCTAACAATGGAACCGGGGCAAACGGGATCGGGGCTGCAGCTGTCGTCCGACAATGGTACCGGAGCGTTATGGTTGATCACTGAAATCCCGTGAACCTCGATCGAACAGGGTGAACCCTGTTCAGTGTTTGGCGGGGGAAGTTCCTTAACACAATGCGAATGTCAGTATGCCGCTCGCAAAAGAAAGGCTTCTTCTCCCCTCACCGGAATGTCGAAATCGTTTCCATTCAGTAACGGCAAATGCGCAAGTGACCGTGCCACGCACCGTTCGGATTACGCCTCGGTAAAATCGGTTGGCGGGTGCTTCAGAAGGGGCCGAAAGCGGGCTTTCTCATTGGCCTTCGCATACGCATCATCCGGATTGATATACCCTTTTTCGACAAGGTCCATGATAGCATCGTCGAGAAGCTGCATGCCATACTTCTTCCCGGTTTGAATCATCGAGGGTATCTGGTAGGTCTTGTTTTCTCGAATCAGATTGCGTACCGCCGGAGTGGCAATGAGGATTTCAAGAGCCGCGCAACGGCCCTTTATATCGATCCGCTTAAACAGCGTCTGGGCCAGGATGGCACGAACACCATCGGCGAGGGTCGATCGGATCTGGGCCTGGCCCGAATCGGGAAACACCTCAATGATCCGGTCGACGGTCTTGGCGGCGCTGGTGGTATGAAGGGTACCGAACACCAGATGCCCCGTGGAAGCGGCTTCCACCGCCAGGGAGATGGTCTCCAGATCCCGCATTTCGCCGACCAGAATGATGTCCGGATCCTCACGCAGGGCACCCCTCAGGGCCGCCTCAAAAGATTCGGTGTGGGTCCCCACTTCCCGGTGGTTAACGATACAGCTGGCGCTTTCATGAACGAATTCGATGGGATCTTCGATGGTGAGGATGTGATCTTTCCGGCTTCGATTGGCCACGTCGATAATGGCCGCAAGTGTGGTGGACTTGCCGCTTCCGGTCGGCCCCGTGACAACGACAAGCCCCCTGGGCAGGCTGGCCAGCTTGGGAACGACCGGTGGCAGCCCGAGCTGCTCGGCTGTCATAATTTTACTTGGAATTTCCCGGAACACCGCCGCGACCCCATATTTTTGCGTAAAAAAGTTCGCCCGGTACCGGGCCAAACCCGGGATCTCATACCCGAAGTCGATGTCGCCGGTTTCCTCGTATACTTTTACCTTCTGCTCCGGCGCAATTTCATACAGCATGGCTTTGAGCTCGTCATTATGGAGCGTCTTGAATTTGACCCGCTCCAAATCGCCACGGATCCTCAGCACCGGCTGTTGCCCGGAAACAAGGTGGAGATCCGAGGCCCCCTGGTCGTTCATCAGCTTGAAGAATGCATCGATTTTAGCCATGAGCTACTCCCGCTCGGTTACATAGAGAGACCGCTGATTCGGATGACAGGGGCCGTTGGTGCCGGCCTAAAATCATACGGAAATATAATGTGCCATCATGTTTTTTTCAATACTTGGACCTTGGTGTCTTCCCGGTCCCGGGCCTTGGAGGCCTCAACGCCCATTTCGAGCAAACGGCTGTGTCCATCCAGAATCGATCGTATCTGAGCTTCTATCTGGACGCGCTGGCGTTTCAACTCCTGGATGTCTTCCTGCAGCCGACCCAGCCGTTGGTGAGCACTGTTCAAGATCTTTTCCGCCTTCACCTCCGCTTCGGCGACAACCAGGTCTGCCGATTGCTGAGCGTTCTTTTTCATCTGATCGATGGCCTGCTGGGAATTGAGCATCGCTTTTTTGAAGGTTTCCTCGCGCTGCTTGTACCCAAGGAGCTCATGTTCAAGCCGGTCGATGCGATCCCGGAGGGAGTCATTTTCCGCCAGTAGCTGGGCGAAGGAATCCGCCGTCAGATCGAGAAATGCATCGACCTCACGGATATCAAATCCCCTGAATCGGGTACGAAACCGCTGCTGTTGAATGTCAAGGGCGGTGAGTTTCATGCCGTTTCCTCCAGCTTTATTTTGACAAAAGAGACGCTGCCATCCCGGAGAGGCTGCCGACGACAAACTTTTGTAGAAATATTATGACCAGAAATACGATGATCGGCGATACGTCGATGCCTCCGAAATTAACGGGAAGACGGCTGCGAACCTGATGCAGTACCGGTTCGGTAACATTGTACAGAAACCTTACGATCGGATTGTAAGGATCCGGGTTCACCCATGACAATATGGCTCTGGCGATTATCAGCCACATATATATCGTCAACGCATAGGATACGACGACGGCCAGGGCTGCCAGGAGGTTTCCAATAATCAGCATAATCGATAACCTTGAAAAAATTGTGTCCCAAAGAGAAATCAGCCCGGCACCGAGCATCCCACATCCGAGCGAAAAGCCATTAAATGTAAATAATTTAAACTATATAGAGGCCGCAAGTCAAGTGAATTCCAGCAAAACCGTTGACAGTCCCTGTTGACCGGCGATAACTATTTGCGGATGCTGACCAGACCACCCGCTATGGCCGAGCCTGCCCAACTCCCGATGGGGGGCCGGCAATGGTTCCCCCGTTTGTCGACAAACGCCGCGGAATCACATATCACACAGACACAGCCCGGATCGGAAAGGCACTGGTCCCGTTACGTCAACAGTCTAAGGGATTACCATGAACAGTAGAATCGGAATCATCGGAGCCGGAAACATGGGAGAAGCCATTGCCGCAGCGCTAATTCGATCCGGAGCCGCCAACGCCGGAGACATCACCCTGGCAGATATGGATGACAGCCGTTTACAGCACCTCGAAACCACCTATGGGGTGTCCACCACCGGGGACAATACCGGTCTGTTTTCATCATCGCGGGTCGTCATTCTGGCGGTCAAGCCGCAGCAGATGGGCCAGGTCCTGAACGAACTGTCAGGGCATATCGGATACCGTATCGAAACACGCAAGCTGGTCATTTCCATTGCGGCGGGGATCCGGATTCGGCAAATCGAGGAAACGCTATATGGGCCACTGGATGACCCCATGCGGGCCAACCTTCCCATTGTCCGGGTCATGCCCAACACTCCGGCGCTGGTCCTGGAAGGCATGTCCGGAATGAGTCCAAACCGGCACGCCAGGGACGATGATATGCATCAGGCACGCCGCATCTTCGAGGCCATGGGTGCGGTGATCGAATTCGAAGAAAATCAAATGGACGCCGTAACCGCCATGTCCGGATCCGGACCGGCCTACCTCTTCTATCTTGCTGAAGCGATGATCGCGGCCGGCCTCCGGATGGGGTTTTCCAGGGAAGAGAGCGCGGCCCTGACTCTGGGGACACTGAAAGGAGCGGTCCGGCTTATGGAAGAGCATCGCGAGCCCCCGGAATCGCTTCGGCGGAAAGTGACATCGCCGGGAGGGACCACCGCCGCCGCCACCGGTGTGCTGGACGATCGCAACGTCCGGCAGCACATCGTGGATGCGATCCTGGCCGCCCGGGAGAGGAGCAGGGATCTCAGCACGTGAACACTCCTCCCGCATAGCGGGGGACTTCAGGAAGACCCCCGTAGGGGCCAATGGCGTTGGGCCGTTCCCCCGTTGCCCCGTAGCCGAGCCCGCCACAAAAACGGCGGGGAAACATCG